>JAABUQ010000879.1_pt1 | contig 68870 bp, 79 predicted proteins | sample 5560001 | NCBI WGS metagenome assembly JAABUQ01 (sample SAMN10711888, study PRJNA513371) | rock metagenome | isolation source: Antarctica rocks | place: Antarctica: Victoria Land, Finger Mt nord | collected 2015-12-18
AAATATATTTAAAAGATAAATAAATAATTATAATTTATTATATTTAATATAAATTTAAAGATCTTATTTTAATTATAAAAATTAAATTTAAAAAGAATATTATCTTTTAAATAATTCTATTTATTAGAAAGTAAATTAAATTAATTTTAATTTTTATATTATTATTTATATTAAAAAAGGAATAAATTCGAAAACTTAAATATATTTTTAAAGTTTAATTAATAATTCTAAATAATAATATTAATATATTAAAAATCTTAAGAGATATTTATATTAGGGATTATATATATAATAAAGCTTATATTTAAAAAGGTAAGAATTATTTATTAATTTTGAAATTGTATTTTTAAAGAAATTTAATAAAAATATATTATATTATTTATTGTTCTAAAGCTATATATATTTAATAATAATTAATAAAGTTTATTTAATATTTAAATAATAGAGCTTTCGTTTAGCTTATTTAGAATTAAAAGTATTTTATAATTATCTTTTAATTAATATATTAATATTCGGAGTATTAATAATATTAAATTTAATATTATTAATAATAATAAAAGAATATTATAATTTTAATTCTTTTATTTAACTTATTTATATATTAATTAATTACTCGAATATTTATATATAAATTAAATATATATAAGAAAGCAAAAAAAGTATATTTAACTTTTAATATATTTTATTATAGCGAATTAGAAGTATATATAATATCCTAAAAATAATTATATATATAAACTTTATTATTTAAATTTATAAAATATATAATTTATTTAAATAATAAGTTAAATAACTAAATTATTATATATTTTTAAAGAAAATTATTATTATTATATTCGCAGATATAATAGGCAATAATAAATATCGAATCTTTATATAATTTAATCGGTTATCTTCGGAGTATAATAATTTTTATATATTAATTATAACCGATTTATATAAATTAAAAGTCGATAATCCGAATATAGAAATTATTATTTAATAATTAATTTTATCCTTGGTCTTAAAATTATATTAGCAAATAAATTATATTATTTATTTTATTAAGAAATAGAAGCAATTATTATTTCTTTATTTTAAATAATATATAAGATTTTAATTTAAAGCTTTTATTTATTTATTATAAGTAGAAAAGGTATATTTTAAGATTTTATAATTATTTATATTTATAGCGTTATTAAATATTATTAAACCTAAAACTTCTAATAATTATAATTAAATATTAATTATATTAAAAAATATTAAACGGAAAACGGCTTTTAATTAATAATAAAATCTATTATTTATTCTTTATAAACTTATAAATTTAGGAACTTCTTTATATATTTAAAAATATATTTTTTATTTTTTTAAAAATATTATTTATATAATTAGGAGCTTAGAAAAGTTTATATATTATTATTCGAATTATAATTTATTATTTATATTTCTTATTTAAATATATTTGAATTTAAAAGTAATTATTTTAAAAGATTTATTATAATAATTATAATTTAAGAAAGAACTTTTAATTTAATAGAAACGTATTATTTTAAAGTTATATTAAACTTATAAATTCGATTTTATTCTATTTATAATTATACCGAATTCTATATTTAATTAAATTATTATATAAAAATTGCAAATTAATATTAAAGAAAATATATTATATTTAATTAATATATAATTTAATATAATTAATTATTTAGTTAAAATTATTAATATCTTTTATAAAGGTTAAAATATATTAACAAATAATAATACTAAAGTATTCCTTTCTTAATATAAATATAATAATCGGCGATATTAATTATATATATATAAAATAATCAGGGCTTAAAAAGGAGCTATTGATAATTATAAGATTATTAAAAATTAATAACTTATTAAAAAAGGTATTTAATTATAAGGGAAAGTAAATAATTATTTATAATATTTATTATTAATAATATCGAAAGCTTTATTTATTAAATTATTAAAAGCTTTATAATATTTAATATTATAATTAATAATATTTAATCTTATAATATTAAGCTAAGGTATAAGTATTATAACCGAAACCTCGATTATAAAATTATAAATATTATAAATTAAAAGTTTATTATTAAATATATAATTAATAATATTTTTAAGAGTATATAAATAATGTTATTTACTTTTAATATTAAAGAATTTTATTATATAATATTTATTCTCCGAAATATTATTTAATATTTAAAATAGGAAGATTATATTATTAATATTAAATAATAATTATAAATAATTCCGCTTATAATCCTTTAATTAAGGTTAAAGCAGTTTAAACGGATTTAATTTTAATTAAATCTTTTCTATTTTTATTTTATAATATTTTAAGTATTTAAAGTTAAATTATTTAATATTATATTATTATTTTGAATATTAATAGAACTAAATATTTCGATATTTTTTATATAAATATTCTTATTATAATAAAATATATTCGTATTAAGCTTTTTAAAGCCGGCTTAATATAAGAATATTATTTAATAAACCGAATAATATAAATTAAATTCTTAAATTATTAACTTTTTTAATAATTAAAAAGTCATATTAAATATATCTTTTATAGCCAATTTTGAAGAATATATATTAAATATAATTTTATTAAAAATATATTTTATTTAATTTTTTAATTTTAATAAATATAATTTATTTAATATTCAATATTTAAAGAGCTAATTATTATTTTTAGAAAAATAAGATTTTTCTAATTAAAAAACCTTCAAAGTATTATTAAATAACTCTAATAATTAATCAGTTTTATAACTGAATTTAACTTTACCGTATATATTTACGAAATTATTAATAAATATAGCCTATTATAATTTAACTTTAAATACCGAATTATTTATTAAATAATTCAAATATAAAAGCTCTTTTATATAATTAAGTATATTATTATATTTAGTTTAAAATATAATAATATATTTTTAGAAATTATAATAGAAGGATTTAATATTTGTATATTTAATTATATACCAAAGTAATAAATATATTTCGATATATATACAAAAATATTAATAATTCCGTTACTATTCGTTAGGCTTATATATATTAATATTATTTATATTCCTTTTAATCAAATTTAGTATAAGATATATTTGCTTACGGATAATTATTATTATTAATAATTATAATATTTAATCTTATATTCGTAATTATAATATAATATTTTCTTATTAATTATTATCGAAATTAATATCTTTCTTATATTATATTTATATTATAATTATCTATATCTTATAATTATAAATAATTAAGTTTTCTAATACTTCGAAATCGTTTAACTCGATTACCTGCGATTTATTTTAATAATTAGCTATATATTATAATATAATAAAGTCTTTTAGATTATTATTACCTTAATATATAATATAAATTAGCTTTAATAAATTAAATTGTAAATATTATAAACCAAAGCTTAAAATTAATTAAATATATTTATTAAAAGAGTTTTCCGTTATATCGCTTTAAATAGCCTTTATTATCAATATTTGCTTTATTATTTTTAAATCCTTATATATTAACCGTAATTGGGTATTATATATTATAATATTAAGACCGAAATCAAACTAGTTATTATATAAGTCTCTAAAGATATATATATTATTTAATATTATACTTTTATTTTTTATTATTAATTATATAAAGAAGTATATTATTTTTATTTATTAAAAGCGCTTGTAATCCGATATTTGAATAATTTAAAGAAGTATATTTAATTTAAGGTAAAAAATATAAAAATTCTTAATTATATTTTTAATATAAAATATTCTAATTTAAAGGATATAAATAAGGGCTAATAGAATATATAGAATATCGAAATTTAATATATATTTAAATAATAATATCGGAAATAATAAGTTTTCGTATTATTTTTATTAAATATAATAAATAATAATAAGATTATTAATTATCTTAATATAAATTTATTTATAAAATACCTTATTTATTAAATATTAATATAATAATAATCGAACGGAACTCCCTTAAATCCTTAATATATTTACCGTAATATCCCTTTATAAACTTAAAGTTATTATATATAATAATTATATAAAAATACTGTTTTAATTAATATATCTTATAAATAGCTAGTTTATTTAATAGTACTATTCTTTATTATATAGTTTAATAAGACTGATTCAAGCCTATTTAATTAAAAATATTAATAATTTAATATTAAACCTTATTTTAATATAAATATAAGTTTAATATTTTAATAAAGTTTATTAAGCAAATCGGCTTAATATAATTATAAAGAATAGAAAATATTAAAATAAAACGTCTATTTTAATTAATATTATTAAATTTCTAATAATAATTATTAAATAGTTATAATTATTAAGAAATATATTATTATAATATTATCTTAAAGAATAATAAGGTTTTCAAAAATATATCCTTTAAATTATAAGCTAATAGGATATACTACCTAAAGTTCGGAGTATTTAGGAAAGTATTTATTTCTTTCTATAAAATAGACTTAGCTTAAGTTTAGCTTTACTTACGTATAAAAGTATATTTTATAAATTCTTTGATAATATTTATTATTTCTAAATTCTTTATATTATTAATATAAACAAAGTTTAAGAAGTTATATTAAAGTTTACGAATTTAATAATCAGAGTAATATTAAGTTAAAAAAGTTAAAAAAATATTTATATTTTACTTTTATTTCTAGAATTAAGCGATAATTATATATAATTTTTCTAATTCAAATAAATAAGGCCCTCGATATATTAATAAGTTAATAACTATTTTTTGCTCTTCTATTTTATTATTATTTTATTTATATTTTTATTTTAATCCCTAAATATTTAGTATTAAGCCGTTAATATTGCTATAATATTTATATAAAAGTAAACTTAAAAGTATTGTATTTAAAGGCAAGGAAATCGTAAATAATAACGTCGATATTATAATATATATTAATAATACTTTAAATTAAGATTTGTAATCTAAAAATATTAATAATTAAAATCTTTATAATAAATTATAAAATATATTAATAAAAGGATTATAAGTCGAAAATATAAAATAAAGGTTTAAACTAATAACTTCGACCGATTAAATAATTAATATATAAATATTAAATATAAAGTAATAATAGAATTATAAAGTTATTATAAATATTCTATTTAATAAGGAAATAACGAAGCTATTTTGACGGATTTGTTATCTCTTAATATATTAATATTATTTGAAATTTTAATTATTATTTTTTTTAATTTTTTCCTTTTTAAAATCTTTATTCTTTCTTTTGGAAAAAGAAACTTTTTATCTTATAATATTATATTTCTGTTATTATTATATATATATATATATATTTAAACTCCTTTAGAGCCTTAACTCTATATTAAACTATTTTTGCTTATATTACTTTTTTATTTATATTTAAGAGAACTTTTATTTATATTATTATATTTAAATTATTTTATAATATTCAATATATTAAAATATTATTAATTAATATATTAAGAAAGAATTAAATAATAATAAGGAATTAATATAATATTTTGCTATATATATTTAAATATCTTAATAGAGAACTCTTAAGGGCTAATTAAATTAAATATATTATTATAAGCTTTGCTTATATATTCGATTTAGCAATATTAAGAGTTATTCTATCCTTTTAAAGTCTTATAAATTATAATAATATAATTTAATATTATATATAAATACTGGGCTTATTTTGCGTAATTAATAAATTATAAAAAAAACTTAAATAAATAATCTATATTATTTCCTATATATATAATACTGGTATAAACTAGTTATATTTAATAATAATAATTATATTTTAGAGAAAATTGATTTTATAAACCTATTTTATTATTCCTTTAATTATTTTATTTTCTAAACTTATAATTATATCGATTTGTTATTCTTTAAAGTATTAATAAAAGCTAAATATAAACTTTATATATCTTCCTTTAATTATCTCTTTATTTAAAAATATAGAATTTTATATTATATTGTTCTTCTTCCTAAATTTAAAATACTTCGGTATATTCAAATTAATATACCGGAAGGCTATATTATTACTAAATTATATATATTTTATATAATATAAATATATAATTAGTTTAAGATTATAATTAAATCAGAATATAATATATAATATTTAATATAAGATATCTTACCGAATTATTTATTATATTAAAAAATATATTATTGTATTTAGCTACTCTTTATTTGGCTTACTGTTAATATTCCGTTAATAATATTAATATATATTAAATTTATTATTAATTAGATTTTTAATCTTTAATTTAAATTCCTCTTCAAAAGCCGTACCTTCTTATAATTAGGTAAATAGGTTTGGAATTATAATATTATTATTTTCTATTTATTTGTTTTATATACTTTTCTCTTATATAATATTAATAACAATAGTTTACGCTTAAGTCTTGCTTATAATAATTCCTAATTCTATATTTAAAAGTATCTTTATATAAATACTTTCGATATTAGCAAATATTATTAGCTAATTTATTATTCGAAATTATATATATATATCGGGAGAAGTCCTTAGGTTATTTAATATATTTTTATTATTATAAAATATATATAAACGGGACTTTAATATCTTAATTATATATATTTTAATTTAGAAATTATAATAATTTCTAAAGCTATATAAATATTAATAATAAGTATAATCGAGATTACTTTTACTTTCTAAATTTATATATATTAGCTTTTATAATACCGTAATCCGATTAATATTAATTATTAAATTAGCTATATTCTAAGACTTTCAAAGCAAATAAATTAATATCCTAAGATCGATATTCTAATAAGTATATTAATAATTAGATTTTCTAAAATAATCGATAAATTAGCTCTAATTCTTTAATATTAATAGAGTAAATATATTTATAATAATATAATAATATTTACTTAATCTTTCCTAATACGCTTTTTTATCTATATTCTTAAAATATATTCTTTATTTAACTTTTTATTTAATATTGAATTATTCGAATTAATTTATTTTATTTTAATTTTATTTTCTTCTTTATTATTCAAATTTCTATTTATTAATATAAGTAGTATAATTTTATAATATTTCTTTAATATAAATTTATAATATTAATAATTAATTGATTTTGCTTTCAGATTAAAATATTACCCCGAATATTAATATAAGAAAGTTAAAGTCCCGGCGATTATATTAAATAAATATAACTTATTAAAGTAAGCCTCCTCCGTATTTATTAATATTGCTATATTACCTTTAATAAATAATTTAATATATTTTTAATTCTTTATATTTATTTTATAATTTAATTTATAACTAGTTCGCTGCTCCTATAGCTTTTATAATATAATCTTAATAATAAGTTTTTTTATTTTATAATAAGAATACGTTACTATAATATTAAATATTTATTATAAATAATATTTACTTAGCAAATCTAAATATTAATCGAAAACGTTTTTATGTTATTAAATTTAAATAATATTAATTATTCTTTATTTCCTATTTATATTATTAAAGAATATTTTTTGTAATTATTTTAATTATAATATATTAAGATTATTAATAATAGTTATAAAGGAATTATATTCTCTATATTAGGTTTTATTCGTAATTAGGATATTCTATATTTCGGTTAATATTACGATATATATTTTTATTTAAATTATAATATAAGAGAAGATATTTTGAATATATTCAATCTTTATTATTATATTTAAATATTATATAATTAAATTATAAATTATTTTTTGTAATAATATAATCAAAGGAGAACTTAATTATATAATAATATTCGTAATAAATTTAAATATATTATAAGAATAACTAATAATTATTAAGGAGCCGAAAGGATTATAATAGTATTAACTTATTATAAATATATAATAAAGCTTTTAATATAAACTGTTATAATAGAAAGTTAATAGAATAATATTAAATAAAGGTATATATAAATAAAGAAAGGAAATATAAATTATTAAGAAAAGTAAAATTTTTTACTTTAAAGAATATTATTATAAATTTATATTAAGAAATAAAACCTTATTAAGTTTTATTTAATATTATTTCTACTTATTTAACTTTTTATATATTTTATTTATTTTATAATTATATTATTTTAATTATCGAAATTCTATTTATTTTTTTAGAATCCTTTTTTATATTTTTACTTATTAAATTTAATTATTATTATTACTTTTTAATTCTTTAAGTATTTCTTTTAATATTTAATTTAACTTTTAATAAAAAATATCTTTTATAAAAGAATATTCTTTATTTCAAAACTTTATTTTATTTTATTATTATTTTTAATAAATATAAAGTTTATTTTTTATTTAATTTATTATATTTTATTATATTTTTTAATAAATATTAAATTTACTTTTTTTTTAGTTCCAAATTTGATTAAAAGTTATTTTATTTTAATTTAATTTTTATATTAACTTTATTATTAATCTTATATTAATCTTAATATATTTAATAATTTTAGGAATAATATTAGTAATATTACCTTTATTTTTAATAAAAATATATATTTATCTTTTAATATATATCAAAATTATATTATTAAATATTAATTATAATAATTATAAATTAAAAGGAAATTTAATAATATATATTTATATTTATTTCTTTTAATAATATAATCTTAAATATAACGATAATTATAAATATTTTATTATAATAAACGGAGCTATTTTACCTTAAATAAATAATAATATTAATTAGATAATAATAAATAAGTTATTTATAAATATAATAAACGAAGTATATAATATTTTATTATATTTATTCTATTTATTTAATATTAAATTTATATTTAAGGTTAATAAGATTAATTCCTTAAAGAACAAAACTTAAAATATTTAAATATTAAATAATATATAATTTATAGAGAAAGCCAAATACCTTAAGATTAAATAATAACAAGTAGTATTCGAAAAGTCAGAAGCAAAATATATTAAGAAGGAAAAAAAGAATATTATTAAAATTAAAAAGAAAAAAAAGAGGTAAATAAAGAAATAGAGAAAAAGGCGGACAAAGGAAAAAAGAAAGAAATATATAAAGAAGATAAGAAAAAAATAAATAAAGGAAAAAAAAAGGAAGTAAATAAAAGAAAGTAAAAAGAAACTAAAAAAAAAAAAAAGCAAACTTTTAGAAAAAAATAAAAAATAAGTCGAAAAAGAAAATTTTAATAATAATAAAGAGAAGGAAGATAAAAATATTAAAAATAAATCAAATAAGGAGGAAGAAAAACTCCGCTATAATAATAAGATTAAGGGGAAGGCGAAGTTATATATTATCAAAAATATTATATATCTTCTAAAGAATATAATATATATAATATTTTTTTATATCCGATTTAATTTTATTTAATATTTCGATCTAAAACCGATTGCTAAAAACGGATATAAAGATATTATTAAAGCCTTTGATAATTATTTATTATTTATAGAAATAAGCTAGTCTAATTGCTTATTTTTATTAAATAAAGTTTTCCTAAATAACCTTATTCTTATTCGACTTCTAATAAGCAATATTAATATAAATAAAATAAACTAATAATTCTTAAGAAATATTAATTCGAAAGGTATATTATATATTATATATTTCTTATATAAATATACTTACAAATTTTATATTATTATTAGCGATATTGATAGAAATAGCAAAAAAGCTAAAGTAATTTAATAAAATTATTATTATAAGTAATAATATAATTTTTATATATTAATTAGCAAGGAAGGAATAGATTCCGGTATTTATATAATATACTCTTTATTCAAATTATTAAAGTATCTTAATATAATATAATTCCTTTCTTCGAAATATATTATTTAATTCTTTTTAGGTTACTATTAGGATTCGACGTTCCCTGAAGATATAACTAATAGAAACTTGAAACAATTAACAATTAATAGTACAATTAAAGGTCTAGGTATTTGTTAGCTTAGGAGATTTCAATTGCTCTATTTATTTAGGAATACAAGCTTATTTATATACTCGGCTGATCAATTTAAGCCTTATAAATAATAAGATATTTAATAAAGCTAATATACCTTAATTATAACCCTTATTATTTGGTATATAACCTAGCTAATAATAATCCTAAGATTGCAATATACTAGACCTAATTTAATTTAATATTATTAGAAAAATTATTTTAATTATTTTCTAATATTCCCTTTCAGGCTTCGTAATAGCTTCTAAAATATTATTAATAAATAATTTATTAAGCTTTATATTTCCTCTTTTGCCTTCCTAAGCTAGCCTTAGCAGCTAGAATATATATTTTAGGCTTATTACTATTATTAGCTTTATTAGAAGATTTACTATTATTTTCTTAATAAGGATTTAGTTTATAATTATATCTTTGCTTTATATTAACTCCCTTATTTTATAATATCGAAGTTATATATACTTTATTTTGAAGTATATTATAAGGTTTTCGGCTAAATTAATTATTAATTTGTTATTTAAGTTTATTTTTATAGTTTTTATATTTCCCTTATTATATCCGAGTTCCTAGAGCAAATCCTTAAAATATATAGCTTCTTTATACGCTTCTAATATAGCAATATATTTAGCTTTAGTCGATAATATAGTTACGATTAGCTCCTGCTTAAATCTCTAGCTAACTAGTTTATTAGCTAACTTAAAAAGATATTTTATTATAAATTTATTATTATTAATATTATTGTATTAAAAAGAGTTAAAGTAGGTTTAAAGGGTCCTATTATATATATAATTTAGCTTAAATATTATTCCGATTTTAATTGTATTAGCTAAATATTTTATTATTTATTTTGCTGCTATATAATAATTATTTATTAATTATATAAAGTATTTGCTTAAATAATATATTACAAAATTAATATTAAGCCGGCTTATTTTAGCTATTTAATTCAAAACCTTAATAATAAATATAAAGTCGTTTTTTAATTTCTTATTAATAATATATTTAGAAGATAGCTATTCTAGCTTTATATTCTTATTTATAGTACTTTTAACGGTATAATAATCTTTTATTCCTAATTACTTAAATATTTAGGCGATATAGCCCTTCTGAGTAATAATTATTATATAATTATTACGATTTCTTAAGATTTCTATTCTTAAATAGAAAGAAATAGCTTTTAAATACTTTAATTTGAATTTTTTATTAAACTGAGCTTTCAGCTTACTTATTACCTTCTTTATATATAAGAATATTAGCAAATCGTTTATATAAGTAGCTATAATCGTTCCTTTATTATTAATAAAGATAGAATTGTCTTTTTAAAGTTATTTAAAGCTAAAATTCTTTAGCTTTGCTATTAATATTTCTCTTTATTTTTTCAATAATTGTTTAAGGTTATATAAAGCTCTTTCTAAATAATATATATTATTTATACCGTTAGTATATTTATAAGGCTATTTTACTTATATTTCTTCCTTAAGAGTTGCTTTTAAGAAAGTAATATTAATATCGAAATATTTTATTTCTATATTATATTTTATTCTTAAGGCTAGGACTACTTTTTAGCTTAAAGTTTTTATAATTAATAAAAAAATAATATTATAATTTATTCCCTTTATTTATTCGAAGCTTTTAGCAATTTATTAAATTTTATATTTAATAATTTCGCCCTTGATATTTAACTTGATTAATAATATTTATCTTCTTAAGAATATTTTACGTTTTAATAATAATTTCCTAATTTTCTATATTCCTTTAGATTTTATTATATTTAGTTCCGTCTAGAATATTACTTTTTATTATTCCTTATTTGGCCCTGAAAGTACTTCTCGTTAATTTTCAAGAAAAATAGTATTTTTATTTTTAATTATTTAGGAAATCTATATAAAGGGAAATCCTCTTTCCCTTACTCCTTTTTGGAAATTATAATAATTTATTAATAAATAAGGTCTTATAGATTATTTTAGTTAATATTCTAATAATACTAATAGTTCCTAATAAGTTTGAGGAGGTATTTGTTATATTCTTAATACCTTTTATTTATTATATAAAAATAATATATCGTTAGTATAAATTATAATTTCCTTATTTAATTTTATATTTGATATTTGCTTAGTATTTTACTCGTTAAAGTTAAGATTAATTACTTTATTAAGTTTAATATTTTGAATATTAGCTTCCTTAAATCCGTTTTGTATATTAAAACTAAGGCTAACTTCCTTATTAATATTAACGTTTTGAATATTTGCTTTTATATTCATAAATTACTTATTTATTAATATATTATTTATTTTATTAGGAATATTAGGAATAATTTCTTTATTATTCCTTATCTTAAATAAATACGTCTTTATTAATATTATTTTATTAAAGATAATATAAGTTAAAAGCTTTAATCTTTTAGCCTTTTTATCTTATACCCGATATTAATTGGAACTATTATTGAATCCTAAGAATTTATATTTAATACTTCGGAATTTAAGTTTCTATTTATAAATATTTTTATTATATACTTAGTAAATATATTTAAATAATTTTATATAGCTAATATTTAGTTTCTCTTTAATTTATCCTTCGTATAATATTTTTCTATTAAATATTGCTATAAGGAGTCTTTCCCTAATATATATTATAAAATTTAAGACTTTCTTTTAAAAATCTTTATTCAATCCTAAATAAAATAATATTATTCTAACTTATTCGAATAATATTCTATTATTTCGCTTAATAATACCGTTTTAATAGGGGCTATATAATAATATCGACTCCTATTAAATATTAACTTAATTAAGAGTCGTTTATACTTGCAAATTAATAAATTCTTTTATATTATCTCTACGTAAATAACTAATAGTATATTCTTTAGTATTATTCTTCCTAATATAATCCCTAATATTATTATTAATAGGGCTTGCTTTTCGTAAAGGAAAAAGATAAATAGTTATTATATTAATATATTTATTAATAAGTACTAAAATATATTTTGTATTACCTTTTGTAAGAGTAATTTTTCTATTCCTAATAATATTTATAAATTATTACTCGCTTAGAAGTATTGCTTATTTATTCCTTATTAATTCGTAATTAAAAATATAAGATTATTTTCTTATAACGTAGGCTTCGTATTACTATTTTAGTAATATTGTATTTTTAAACTTATCGCTTTGCTTAATATTTATTTTAATAATTACTTTTGTTATACTTTTTACTAAAGTTATTTTAATATACTTAAAGTATACGTACCAGAGCCTTTATAAGGCTAGAATATCCTTTATTCTAATATTCCTAATATACTTTTAATATTTTAAAGGAGATTAGGGAATAAGATAATTATTACCCGTTTTTTAACTTAAAAATAATATTTTCCCTATTTTATCCTTAATATTAAAAAATTTCCTCTTAAACAATATCGTATATCCCTTCTTAGCCAGCTTCGCTACTAAAATAATATTATATTGGCTATTTATAATATAATATATATCTATCAATTTAACTTCTTTATTATTGTTAATTATTACGATAATAGAGCCTTTCCCTTTTGCTATTATAGTAATATCGTTAATCCTATTAACAAGGTAATTGTATATACAATAGGAAATAAAACGCTACCGTTTAGAATAAATATAGATTTCAGTTCCTAAGTCCAAATAAATATCTGATTTTCTAAACGCCTTACGTACTAATCGTATTATTAATATTTTTTTGAGATTAATAATTATTTTGGAGCTATATACCCTTAAAACCTATTTCGTTTTCTCCTTATTATTTTTAAGGAGGAGTTTCTTATCTTTTGGCTTCTATTAATTAGGACGGAGGTTGCTATTTAAATAATAATATTTTTCCTTCGTATAAGATCCTTTATAATAAGAGTATTTCGGTTTGGTATTTTTACTATTTCCCTTTTTATTATTATTATTATTATTATTTTTTGTTTTCCCTTATTTTTTAAAGTTCCTTATCTTTAAGGCTTTTAAGGAGCCTTCCTAGTTTCGTTATTTATTATAAATAAATATTACTTTAATAATCTCCTTAAAAGTAATATCCCTATTAATATTATCTGTAATTTGAATAATTTAAATTTAATATAACTTTATTTTATCCAAAAAACCTTTTAGGAATAAATAAACTAATACTATTTTATTTATAACTTATATTATTATTATTAGGCAACTATTCTAATAATATAAATAGCTAGTATATTTGCTAGTACTCTTGAAAGTAATAAAATTTATATTAATTAAATATTAAACGGTTATATATATAATATAATTATTCTTCTTCTGGAATTTATTCTCTAGAAGTCTTTATATCTTTATAATATTCTTTTCGCTATTAAAGAGGTTTTTAATATATAATTTATATATCAGAATAATAATAACTTAAGCTTTCTTATTTATTGAAAGTAAATTGTTATTAATATCGCTTTTATTTTTACTAATAATTAATTAAGATCCTTTTTTAATAAAGGTAACTTGTATTTTAAGGACTTAATTATAATAGTTAGAGATCCTTTCTAGGATAATTATCTTCTTATATACTATTTCTATAGCTTGGTATAAAGGTAAATAAAATAATAATATTTATAAATTGAAAATTTGAAAATTTTTCTCTTTATATAAATATATAAACGTTAGCTAGGTTTATAACTTATTAATTTAGGAAATTTCAATTACTCTATTTATTTAGGAATATAAACTTATTTATGTATTCGGCTAATCAATTTAGGCCTTATAAATAATAAAATATTTAATAGAACTGATATACCTTAAGTATAGCCCTTGTTATTCGGTATACAGCCTGGCTAACAGTGATCCTAGGATTGCGATACGCTAGACCTAATTTGGCTTAGTACTGCTGGAGAGACTGCCCCAGCCATTCTCCAACAGTATTATGCTAACTCCAGCTATCAAGGAATACTTTACGCTTGCTTTCGCTAGCTTAGGAACGAAGCTAACGATATCTACTCCTCGCAAGCGAAAACAAATAATAGCAAAGGAGGTAAAGGTAGCAAAAGGAGAAGTAGCAGAGGGAGAAGAGCCGAAGAAAAAAAAATTAATAAGAAAAAAAAAAAGAAAAGAGGAAAAAAGGTATAATAAGAATATAAGGGTATCGAGGGTTGGCAAAACTACTTAAGCTACTTTATTAACAGAATAAATAATTATATAAGGAATTATTATATAAATTATAAAACGCGGTAAATAAGAGGGGCTATTGATAATTATTAATAAAAAATAATATAATAATAATTATAATTATTATAGAATATATTATATATAACTAAGTAATATTTAAAGATTAATATAATTTATATTTCTTTATATTTATATAATTTATTTAATAATTAATATATAATAAAGTCCTATTATAACTTTAAAAGAATATAAATATTAAAATTATATATTATATACTTTTAATATATACTTATTAATAGAAATATTCTATATTAAATAATATACGTTAATATTATTAGTTTCGTTGATTATTCCTTATTATTAAGGTTTATTTATTAATAATTTCTATTCTTAAATTTAAATTTTATAATTATTATATATATAATTAATAGTAGCTAACCCCGAAAGGTATTAATATATAGAGTTTAAATAATTAAGGCAATTGCTAGTTTGCTTTAATTATTTAAATTCTATATACTAATATTCTTCAGGGTTAGCCGCTATTAATTATATATATAATAATTATAAAATTTAAATTTAAAAATATATAATTTTCTTAAATATAATTTAATTTTAATAATAAATTCTTAAATTTTCTTATTTAATTTTTTTAATTCTAAAATTTATCTTTTATAAAGTTATAATAATAATAATATTATATTATTTTAATATAATAATAATTTAATTTATATAATAAAATATATATTTTTATTTAATAAGTTTAGAATCTCGAAATTCCTATTAAAAAAAATTAGAATAATTTTAAATTTTTTTTTATTAATAAAGTCCAAAATTCAACTTTTCTTTAATAATAACGAGAATATTAAAAAGCTTTATTATATTTTTTAATATTTGTTTTAATATAAAAGATTCTCTAATAAAGAAAGATATATAATAATATATATTTAATATTGAAATCTTAAAGTAAAAATAAGAATTTATAAAGAAAATTACCCGGGGTATAAAATTTTAACTTTTTTTTTATATTTAAATAACTTTTTTTAACTTAATAAAATTAGTTAATTAAGACCTTATTTAAATACGTTTAAAAAGGAGAATAATCTTTATATAAAAAGTATATAAATATTATATAATAAATATAGAGATATTAAAGTAAAAGTAAAAAAATAAAAAAGGGAAAGCCTAGGCTTTTAAGCGTAAAATTTCAATTTTTCTTTTATATTAAAATAACTTTTTTTTAATTTAATAAAATTAATTAATTAAAACGCTGTTTAAAAATACTCGAAAAGGAAAATAATCTTTATATAAAAAATATATAAATATTATATAATAGAAATTAAAATATAAAAATAAGGAAAGGATTAAGTTATATTTAAGAAAATTATATATTCTTGAGCTCAGACTCTATAAATATTGCGTACGTAGTCAGCAGCGGCTAACCCCGAAGGGTATTAGTATATAGAGTCTGAGTAACTGAGGCAACTGCTGGCTTGTGCGCTCGGAGAACTTAGTCAGCATCACTAGCAAACGTGCTCGCAGATGATTCACAGACCCCTCTCTCTCCATTGCTACCGCACCACTAAGCTGGTGCTCTTGGTGCCATTCCGCATGGACTTTTCGCCGGACAGGAAGAATGCCCATACGAGATGTGGATGCAGGAAGCAAGTATCCGTACAGTAGTGGACGTCACGACTTTGAAAGCCCCTCACAGCTTTCTGGAAGCAGCGTGGAAGTTTTGATCGCTGCTTCGTTTTTTGACCCCAGGTCCCCCGCTGGCTAGTGAAGTGGGAGGAGCCTGCTCTCACCGCGATCGGCTCCAGCGTGCTCATAGATTCCAGTACATTAATTGGAGATGATGAACATGGACCTATGAGAGCATGAATAACTTTTAGAGGTTGAATGAGCTGAAAGAGGCAATTCTTCCGAGATGGTAAGGGTTGCCCGCCGTTCATAGCTGTTAACACGCTTTTCGCCGTTGTCCAGAGAGAAGTTTGCGAATGGAGCTGGATGGTGATGAACGAATGGTGATCAATTGTGGAGTGTGACGATCAGTGCGACCACCTCGTGGTGCCTGGGATGGATGCATGCTCTTAATACTGAACTATTCAACGATTGGTAGATCTCATTGCTTGGTAGCGAGCGCATGCATGGTTATTGTAGCGTCCGAGATGCTATCAGCCATCTCCCTTGCTTTTTTCGCAATTCTTTGGTCTGTGTTCTTACAACTATAGACTGGAGTATCTACATACCTCGCAAAAAAGACCACTTATGGTGAAGTGCCGAGGTCATGCCTCATGCGCTGCTGACCGCTCCATCAATCAGCAAGTGAGGGGTACATCTTTAGGGCTGAACGGTGCCTCCCCCTTCAAGGGACACTTTTCACTTTCAGTCCAAAATCTACCAATGACAATGCCTTGCTTACACTGGGCCCGGCTATTGATCCGAATTTAAGATAATTGATTGCGAAGCTCGTGCCTCGTGGGAAATTGGGACTAAACCGAGAATCTCTGTTGAATGTGGAATTGACGTTGGCGCCCCAATCACCGGGCTTGTTTCAACATTTCTGGAAGCGTTTCTCAACTTCCACCATCAGTCTTAGTCTTCATCAATCATCATCCCTCAATCTGAAGTCTTGCTGCTGCCTTGGATGTGGATCGTAAGAGATTGAATGTCAGCCTCTTACTGTGGGTATGAATCCTGCCGATTTCAAGTGGTGAAGCTGAAGCTTTAAGTGTTTCGTGTCGGGGAAGTTCTACGCGCAGTCCACATGGGAGTCTCAATGTTGAAATTGCTGGTCGCGTTATCTGACAAGAATTTGTCGACGATCTGTAGATCACACCTCGTGGAAGCACATCTTCCGACAGCGTGGAAAGCTGGGAATACGCGCCGATCAATCCTAGCCTAAAGTTCCCTTGGACTTGAGATCGACTTCTGTATTGCCGCAAGCTCCACGCAAAAGCAAAGTCAAACGCCCACCTCAGGAACATGGAATCCAATGAGACACGTTTGTATCAATAGTTGTTTGTGTTCTTCGGCCACACCGTGTGTGCTGACGTCTCTGTCTTGATACTCCCAAAATCTCCGAGAAGGATTGCTGAGAGCCTGAAACAACCGCCCGATAATGTAGAGCAGGGTAGCTGGATGACCCACAAAGGCCGTTATGAGTCCAATGCAGTAGGCCCAACGGTAGTGGCCTGGTTAAGAAAACAAGCTCGCTAAGCCATCCACAGACGTATTAAATTACCGTTCGAGTTGGATGAAACAAGCCCAAGCTCGTTCGCCCGCAACAAATCCAACCCTTTAACCAACTGATTGATTCTCTTGGACCGCATCATAACCGTTGTAGTTGACTCAAGTTTAGGCTTGATTCGTACATTGTAGAAGCATGTGGGGAAGGCAAAAGCAACAACTCTCTGAACGATTGGTTGCCTCTGCTTGGGGTCGATAGCGCCTCGGAATTCTTGAGGAGGCAACTGCGGATGATCTATGCCTTGCGTGGTAATGCCGACTTGCATACTAAATACTCCTACCGTAAGGATTTCAAATTGCTTACCCCCACCACTACGCACTCCGTTCGAGTATCGTCACGGCGTTTCTTACCATGTTACGACTTACGAGGATCGTTACCCGTGACCCAAAAGTCTGGCACTACCACTGCCGGTCTAACGAAGGCAAATGAACGTAAGTGGCCAGGACTCAGGTTACATCTCACTTAACCAGATGTGGCGCCAGGTAGCGAGAAGAAACCCTATCGTTGGCTCTCTTGGCTCCACCATCCAATCCTTTCGTTTGTCCAGACTTTGTTGACCCTTTCCCTTGAGTCGTCTGTCAACCTACACCTACCTACCTACCTCCTCGGCCACTTTAGAAATACAGTCGGACTTCATATGAGAGGGCCGGTCCGTCAGGGATTATTGAAACAAGCGATGTGCATTTGACCCTTTTCTTTCCTGCGGACCAATTCGATCTGCAGATTAACCATACTCTTGAAATTTCTCCAATCGGCCCCGAGTCATGCTTGAAAGCTAGGTCCACACCTGCATAACAGATGTCTGCCACGAACAAGCAGAGCGCGAATCCTTTCCCTCGAAGATACTGGTGCCGTCGAGACTTCAAGACAGCGCTACTCGAGCCAGTCGGAAGAATTCATTTTCCCGTTCCTGCACTGGCGTCAATCTAGAAGAAGTCTCCAGTACTGGTGGGATTACGCCTCACTTGCGTCTTTCTTCTCCGCCGCTACCCTACCTTCCTTAGCCTGCTTCTAGATAGCAGGACCCAAGATTGCCATCTCTCCATCGCCACGTCCTGTTGTTTTGACAATCTTCACTCCTGCACAAATTTGCAGCCTTCGGGAGAATAAGGTCGTGGTATCTGCAACGTTAATTGTTTGGCTTGTTTCTGCACAGCCGGGCCCGATAAACGACCCATTTAGAAACACGCACCGGGATTTAGGGTAGGGCGGTCGTTCTGAAACCCGGGCTGCAGCAGATGATCTGGAGGCGCATGCAGAGTCTTTCCCTACAGCCTGCCAGTCTACCGTTCTATTTCTATATGGGTGCGGGGAAGACTCAGAGAGGTGAAACTTCGATCGATACCGGTCTCGGCTGCCTTCATTCCAGATCACGCTACGAAACAAGAAGGCCCCAAGGAGCCTATTGATATAAAACATTTCCCTATGGCTGCCTCGACCGAGGTTATGAGTCAGGAGTCCCAGCCCATGATGCATCGTCCGTCCGAACCAATCCAAACATCGCTCGAACACGGCATGCCGCCAATGTCGATAGCAATACCGCCGACCCCAATGGTGCCCCTCACTACAGCAGCCATTCTATCGCAAAGAAGAAGGAAAAAAAGCGCAGTTTCGTTGAAACGGTCGGCGTCGACCCCCAATGTCCGTGGACATCACAATAGCGATGCGGGCATGACCTTGGCGGAAAAGCGAAGGAACAAATTAGGGTACCATCGAACATCTGTCGCATGTGGTATGAAAATTCTGCTATTGTTGTGTGTTATCGTTGCTGATTTGGCAACAAAGGTCATTGCAGAAGGCGCAAGATCCGATGCTTGCTTGCTCCAGATGATCCGCAAAACCGATGCGCCAACTGCATACGATTGAAGAAGGATTGCAACTTCTTTCCCGTAGACCAGCAGCCACAGTCCGAAAGGCGCCCTCGAAATCCGTCAACGGCGGACACGAGGATGTCAAGTTCCACAGATTCGTCGCCTGCACTCGCCCATGGCCATGTACTGGATCACATGGAGCATTACAATCCATGTCCTTCCTTGTCACTTTCAGCTCATGGGTACCACCCCTCAACGACTGCGTCAACAGCCTCCTTGAACGGCGGTCTCGTGTCTCCATTGACTAGAGGTATGATTCACACTGCTCACAATTTCGAGGCAGCTTCATCTCACATCCTTCATAGCACCTTTAGAGTCTCGCACAGTTGACCTTCCCCCAGCTCAGCAACGAAACTCCTGGAGCTCACCTTTTATTGATCATGGTCCAATTTCTGCGGGCCATTCGTCACCTGGAGATGTCTCGCACGCCTATTGGGGTAGGCATGCAGATTCACCTATGACTCCAGGATTCTCTCCTCATATGTCAGGACCAACGAGCTCACTAAACAGCGTTTCCGATGCAAGGAGCAGTTTTACATCCTTTGCGCCATCGACAAGGGAGAATTCTGCATGGCCTATGCCTACAAGATCTGTGTCTATCGGTGTCGTTGAAGATCTCCCGGGAAACTATCAAACTTATGGCTTTCACCATCCTCAACGTTCCTCAATGGATTACCGGCGACGAGCGTCGGAAATGATGCATCCACCGTCATTGATGACGAGCAACAACTCCTCGAACACATCAATCTCGGAATCACATCTGACTCCTCTCTCAGCTCCAGTCACGAGTCCACCTCCAAACCACTGGGGCCTGCCATCCGCGTGGAACACTCTTCCAAGTAGTGCAGTCACCAAACCAACCGATTTTGGAAGCTGGTATTCTGAGCCTCCACTTGCGAAAGTTCAAGAAGAGGAAATTGCACCACCATTTGGTGGTGAGCCTACTATACTGTATGCAGGCGTCGACCACCAATGACTTCGAAAAGGTCCCCCAACGGGCTATGGCAACCTCGCCCCGAAGTCATAACGAGAAGGCCCTTTCCAGGAGACGTCAGTTCAGATCCACCGGATTGCTAAGAATAGAGCCACATGTATGGACGATCATGGCTGTGAATGTCTCAATAATGCCAAAAGGACCCCAAACCGCAGCGACCGGGAAAGTGGCAGATATGAGATATGACTAGCATTGGTTGAACCGTTTCAGATGCTGTTATGCGCAGCGGGGTCGGGGGCCAAACAGGCCGAAAGCGCACGCACCCAACATCACGACCATACACCATCAAGCCAAATTCAAAAGATGTCACCTGGACAGTAGAGTTGTCTATCAAGAAGCGACCGAAAGGGTACCTCCGAATCGGCAACCTACCCGGCTCCTACGATCTTCTGGACTTTTGCGCTAGCAGGTGTTGAATGGACTTCATGATGTATGAGACTGAGACCTAGCCTCCCACTGTCAAAGAGCTAGCATCAAAACACACCATTGGCCTCGCTGGCGCATATTGCTGCACAGCCTCGAAGTCTTGGCCACCGTGGTCAACACCCAACATTTATTTTCCCCAGCCTACAACAAACAACAGGCATCACAGGCATTTATGTCGCTACCCATACCAGTCTGTGCCAGGGCTTTTGCAACGGCGTTCTTCTCGAAATCGCACACCACATCAAGCGACCCTTACTCCACCTCGACACAGCCGGAATGACGAAATCAGGAACTACACACAGACCATGCTCCTTCCCATTCGACATTGCCCATATCGAACATATCGAACAGCTCAATCTATCCCCTCCTTCCTCTTCGATATCCTCAGCTTGGCGGCGTGGGTAGCTTCTATTCTCAGTGGAGATTGGCAGAGTCGCGAAGCGGTCATTGGAGGTGCAGGACGCAAGGCGAACCTGGTGAACAGACCCCAGCGAACACAGAACGTGGGAGTAGTACGACGGGAAAAGGCACAACAGTACGGCATCGTTGGCGTTCTGGGTTTTTTCCATGTCCAGCCTATACGCGAGCCCTTTCATTCACATCTATTCATTTGCTTCATGATGATGTTATATCTGCTCACGGCCAGCTTCTACAAATGGAAACAGCGGTCCGCAGGACGCTTGGTTCGAGTTATTGCCGCAGAGATCGAATTCGTGATGATTTATTGCATGATTGGAAGCCAGCTGACGAGATCCATCTTCACTTCTCAATGTACCACTATTACCGTCACACGGGGAACTTTTAGCCTACAGACAACGGACTATGCAGATATCATCTTCATCGCACCTTGCCCAAAAGAATGACCACAGCCTGTTGGGCGCGATGTGCCGGCAGTCCAGATTAAACATGAATGATACGTAAAGAAGCAGCCGGAGCAGGAACCGCCACTACATCTCTCCTTCCAATACGCCCTCCCATTCACAAACAACCGAGATTGACCATCCCATCACAAGCAGGCAACTCCACAATATCATATACCTCCGAAAAATCGCCCTTCCGTGGAAAGAAGCATGTAATCAACCTCACCTCGCCTTCGGCGTCGGTCCCCCAGTCAGAAAAGCTCCGAACAACTTACCCCGGCCTCGTGGTAAGACTTTCCCACTCAGCCAACAAAAAGCCTTCTCAGCGTCACTCGTCACCCAGAAGAATTTGTTCTCATATGCTAATATAAAATCAAACATGATAGTCGGGTCGGCAACCAGAACGACCAACACACGACCGTCCTTCCGCGCAACTATCCAACCCACCCCTGTCAACGGAGAATAAGATCGAGAAACCCGCCCACGGGACTCTCCCTGGCGCACGAGTGTTCACGCTCGCTGGAGATGAGTCCCGAGGGTCTCGTGCCTCGGGTACGGAGACAGGCTTAATCGGTATCTCAGCTGCTAATGCCGCGGATGGTTCCAGCTGGGTCAGCTAGGTCCACTACTTCAGCGCTTGAGCTGGGTGAAGTTGTGGGGATATGATGGGACGATGTGATCTGTCAGTGGATCTTAGGGATGAGGTTTCAATGCGGGCGCTCGGGCGCGAGGATTTCCCTGCTTGTTAATGGTCACGAGGGGGGGGGGATTTACAGCGGTGGGATCGCGAGGATGGGGGGGGATGGGCGCGGTGAGGGTTTTGTGTATGGGATTTCGGAGTGGGTTCTTGGGGTTTGTTTGGTTGGGTGGGTCATGCAGGGTACCAGCTCAGCTGCAGGTGGAGAGGGGGGTCATGAGGACCCTTGAGTTTGGGTGTGTCGCGTGGTGTGTGTGCGAGTGTGGAGCAGAGGAAAGGGAAGGACTGGTGATGGGTTGACGACTGCATTGTGCCTTGGGATGGAGTTGGGGATGTTTGAATTGCGATTCAGGTGTGTGAGATACGAAGGCGCTTGTTCAGCTCGGGGCAAAGACATTTCCTGCGTCTCTCTGCGTCTAGTGTCATGACAGCAAAGTGATGAATGGTGGAGACAGCTCGATTCAGATTTCCGGGGTTCGGTTCGTTGAAGGCGTACTCTGAAAGCGTACTCTATGCTAGTTACGGCAGCACATCCCAGTTTACCCAGCAAGGACTGTCACACCCTGCATCCCCGACTTTCCCCCCACGCGATTCACCCACTCCGTATCGACCTCCCGCATGAATCTTCTCCCCCTACATCATCAATCTTCTATGCCGTCGGATTTGGATTCATCTGCAAGTTGAAACATCAGCACGCGATCACCACGCAGCACTCGGCCCGCTCCTCGATATGCGAGCACAGCCCACGATCTTGTTTCAGGTCCACGCCCGCCGGGATATCGAGCCAGCACATCGGTCTAGGCAAAACAGCACTCCACCCGCTTCCTTTTTTGGCAGCACAAGTGTGCATAGCCACACACGGCCTCGACCATTACCCCCTAGGAAGCTGTTCGGAGGAGCTTTCCAGAAGAGGACGGTCGAAACATGTCATCCACGTATAGGGTTTTGTAGGCAAAACGAGGACCCCTGCGAAACAAAGACTGGGAACAGTGGGGGAAAGGAAACGTACCTTCCGCTTGCCACCGGTCATTGTAACGTTGACGAATCGTCGGGTGTATGTGATCCTCTTCTTCGCGCGGCCCTTGGGGGTCTTTTTCTTCTCTTGTGGTTCCACCTGTCCAGATTGATGTCAGCTTCTGTTTGGAATCTGGAATTGTGTGGCTTCTGGGCTATAGGCTCACGGGCCAGCGAAAGTTTAAGGGGTAGGAGGCGAATCGGACGTGGGCTGATGAGGTGAACGGGTGAAACAGAGACATCAATAGAGAGTAGGGCATACTTTTGGCGTTTGCGATTTCACTTTACCAGCGCGAGCGAGGGAGCCGTGGACTTTCCCCATGATTGCGGTTGCGTTTGAGGTGTTCGATGTCTATTCGCGCTGGGGTTTGTAGTCTTTGAAGCTGTGGCAAAGAGGTGTTAGCTGTACAGCCCGAGACTTCCAACACAGACGAGATACTCAGGGATGTAGCTAGCGACAAGGGTATGGAGAGGATAAAGAGACGTACGGCGCGATGCGAAAAAGGTGGAAGCGTGTGTATTGATTGATTCTTGATTGCTTGTGGAGGAGTCACAATATCGAGTGGGTGGATTCTCATCTGTAGCGAGGGATGAGTCAGCGTGGGGCTTGGCAGTATTCACAAGCTTCGCGTGAAGAGTGAGAAGAATCACTGTGCATTAACTCCTCACCTACATTGGACGAATACATGAGCAATATCTTTGCAGAAGTCCATCTAACCAGCTTCTTCTTGTGCGAATTGGATGAAAAGTCTCGCATGCATTGGGAGCTGTCGCCTTCATAAGGAATCCTGTCCTTCGCGAATCAATATCTCTTTGGATCGTCATCGACACTCTTCGATCACCGACCACAAGTGTTCTCCAAATTGTTCGTGTCTTTGTCTTCCCATATTCCTCGTCGTTACTATACTTTCACAAGACACTAGAAAAAGATGCATTCCCTCTCCTACGCCACTTGGGTCATCCTCTCTTTACCACTCATCTTGGCGACTTCCTTCCTCCCTCCGCAGCACATCTTCTCCAATCCCTCTCCCAACACTATCTATAACATACCCAGCGTCCATGAATCCGCTGTTCTAGCTCGTCGGATCCTTAATCTCTCCTCCATCGCTACCCTCTCCACAGTCTTTCCGAAGCGGAACCCTTCCTTCCTCGATCAAGACGACTTCGGCGATGTCTCCACCTGGGAACACCCTCAAGCTGTCTTGTCGACACAGCCGTCAGAGCTATCGCTTGAGGGTGCCCCGGTTGGTCTGATGGACTATTATACTAGCTGTGACCCCAAACCATACGAGCCAACAATCCTTGCGATCAGCATAGCAACATCCTTCAGAAACGCAAGAGCCGGAAGCAATATTAGTATGAGTCTACGGTGGCAACCTCCGTCTTCAGCACCTCCCAGTGACGATGTCTATACCTACAGTCCGGCAAACATGCCAAGGTTTTCCCTCATTGGGTACGTCGAGCCGATCCCAGGAAAAGACGTTGAGGAGGGTAATGTGGAGGGGTGTTTCCTACAGAGACATTCGGATGCTGAAGCTTGGCTTCCGGGCAACGAAATACACGAGAGCTGGTGGGGACGGCTTGTGGTGCAGGGGGTGTATTGGATTGGTGGGTTCGGAGATAGAGCTTACATTGGGTGGATTCCTGCTCAAGAATGGAGGGATGTTACAGAGGAAGAGATAAGAGAGGCAAGACTTGTTGGCGAGGAGGGATACAAAAAGCGACGCCTGGGTACCAAAGATGGACCCGAAGCGTTGTGAGAGCTTTGAAGATTGGTTGTTAGATGGACGTCTAGTGAGGATCGGTGAAGCGATGTGCATCACGACGAATCACCTAGCCAGCCTCGAGAACGAGATCTACTGGGCAGCGCAAGTTGGTCGCTGTTGCTTGGATACCTTGGCGGTTGATGACGTCCTCTACAACAAGCCTACTAAGCACCCTCCGGCGTCTGGAAGGTGCCTGGCATGTTCATTCCATGCCATGGCTTCGAGATGGGATTCTACGACGACTCTTGAGTGAGTTTTCAGCTGTCAAATGCTTCTTCATTTCCTCTCAAGTCTCCGCTGGACTGTGTTGCATCAAAACCGCTCGTGCAGTGCAATCACGGCCGATCGAGTATGCCAGATTGCCTCCGGACATGTTCGGAACCTTCTGGCCAGACGCAATGATCATGGTAATGCTTTTGGGAAGCATGACCGTACTCTCGGCGAATTGAGTAAATTATTGACAAGAAGGCCGAAAGAGGCACCAATGCCGAGGCATGATGCGGGGTCTACGGACTTACGAGCTGTCAACGTCAGTCTGTCAGGCTGTCAAAAAGCAATACAATGCTCAATTGCTACTATATCGTGATATCATCCAAGCTCCATTGCTTCTCTTCCAATTCTCGTCCCTCGGCCATTCATCACCATGTCTCGAGTTCACTCCAAAGACAACCCCGACCAACCAGATGGGGGACGCAAATATGGCGCCTTTCAAACGGTATTGTCCTCATAAATCGGCGCCGTTGCTGCGATCTCCCATACTGATACTCCCTGTAGGAAATCTACAAAGACGGCATCCTGAACAATCGCCTTCCCACCGTGACGACTGTGCGTAATCCTTCTACCATTTCCTAAAATACATCCTTGTCCTCGCAAGACAATCCACCCTTTCTCCATCCCTCCCCTCCCAGTCTCCCACCCAGAAAGCCAACCCACAACCACACACAGGACCCCAACGCGCTCGAATCCCAAGCGCGCCACCACCTCGGCGCCCGCAGCTTCAACTACGTCGCCGGTGGCGCCGGCGAGAAAGCAACAATGGACGCCAACCGCCTAGCCTTCAGACAGTGGAAACTGATCCCCCGGATGCTCCGCCCGACCACTTACCGCGACCTGCGCACCACCCTCTTCGGACACGCGCTCCCCTCCCCCCTCCTCATCGCCCCCGTCGGCGTCCAAAGCATCTTCCACCCGGACAAAGAAATCGGCGTCGCCGAAATCGCCCAAGAAATCGGGTTGCCCTACATCCTCAGCACAGCCGCGAGCAGCACGATCGAAGCGGTCGCCACAGCCAACGGCGGCGGCGTGCGCTTCTTCCAGCTCTACTGGCCCCAGGACGACGAAATCACCGCCTCCCTCCTCCACCGCGCCAAGGTCGCAGGCTACACCGTCCTGCTCGTCACGCTGGACACATGGACGCTAGCCTGGCGGCCCGCGGACCTGGACAACGCGTACGTGCCCTTCGCGCTGGGCACGGGCGACGACGTCGGCTTCTCGGACCCGGTCTTCCGGCGCAAGTTCACGGCCAAGTATCCCGGGTTTACCCCCGAAACGCACCCGGTGCTCGCGGCGCAGGAGTGGGAAGCGGCTGTGTTCTCCGGGCGGGCGCATACGTGGGAGGAGGTGGCGGCGTTGAAGAAGATGTGGGGGGGCAAGGTGGTGTTGAAGGGGATTCAGCATGTGGAGGATGCGAGGCGGGCGCGGGATGCGGGGGTGGATGGGGTGGTGGTAAGCAACCATGGGGGCAGGCAGTGTGATGGTGCCATTGGGAGTTTGGACGTGTTGCCTGAGATTGCGGAGGCGGTTGGCGGGGATTTGACCGTGTTGTTTGATAGTGGGGTTAGGACTGGGGTGGATGTGATCAAGGCGCTGTGTCTTGGGGCGAAGGGGGTGTTGATCGGGCGGCCGTTTGTGTATGGGCTTGCGATTGGGGGGAAGTTGGGCGCGAGGGATGTGCTGAGGGGGATTTTAGCTGATTTGGATCAGAGCATGGGGTTGGCGGGGATACGGGATATTGCTGGCTGTGATCGGTCTATGATGAGGCAGGTCAGGTATGGAGGGGATCGAATGTCGAATCTTTGAGCTTCGTGGTGTCTGTTGGGAAGTAGGAGGGGAAGGAGGAAGAGTAGGGGAGCAGGAAGAGTTGGACCGGTTGGATAGTGGAATCAGCGCATGGACGACTTGTAGAGCGATCTGTGGTAGTACATGGGCTGTGGTTGAAGCTTTGTGACTGCGAGCATATAGAGACAGACGCAATACAGTGGTCCTTCTCACAGTCCGTTGTGCATTTGCTCTCCCTGCACCATTTTAGCACCACCGATCCCGTGCTTGTACATGAGAAATGACCTCGCCATACCACCTGGCATCTACCCCTGCCACACTGTCACCAATGAAGCCACACCCTCCCAAGCAAGAACGTCCAACCGCAGCGGCGCCCACGAAACCCTCCAACAACAGCCGATCACATATCAGTTCATTCACTGATGCAAGAAATCCACCCCTCCCGGGCTCTCCTCGCCGAGTGCACAAACGTTGGCAAACGCTCCTACCTCCTCCTCTCTCTCCTTCACACGCTTCATGAATTCGCCTAGCTCACAGCTCTCCCCTGGCCCGCCATCACAACCTCGAAGGGGAACAATACCGTCGTTGATATTGAGTCGGACGAATTTGCCTTCCTGTTGCTTAAGTGGGGTCCGTGGGGGCATGGAGAAAGGCTGAAGGAAGTTTCCCGGGTAAGATGATGGAGGCGTAGGGGCAGGATTGGGGGAGCAGCAGAGCAATTCGAGTATCACCCGGCCCGCCATAGGGGTGAGTTGGGATGTATGCCACTTTCTGGACTCCAGGCGATGGGTCGTGGGCAGAGCGGGTTGGACCGATGCAGGGAAGAGATGCAGAGCTGTGAGGGCGGGGATGATATCGCCGTCGTGGACACTGGTAGCATGTCAGGGCATGTAAGAGGTTGATGAATAGCAGATTCACAAGCTAAGGAATGACCTCCCAGCTTCAGGCCCCTGCGCAAGTAGATTGGCCGTGGCGTTCAACCAGAGCCATCCCATGGCGCCGCTGTACTTATTCCCAGGTCCTGTGCGATAGTAATGGAGCACGTCCCTTGCATACTCGAAGTTCAACCAGTCCTCGTGGGTGAAGATGTCGCACCAAGGGCTGCTCTCTCTTACCAAGATATCGAAACTGCACATTTCTTGCATGCTGTAGATTTCGCCGTTGGTGAAACGTATGCCCGGATTCTGCTCATGAAAACGAGCGCTGATGGCTGGGAGGTACGTATCTCTAAACGCCCAGAGTTGTCTGTACCCACATTCACGCCCTGATCCAGTGTTATTGAGGTACGCGAGGCAAGTGACCCCTGGCGTAAGGGTGTTGCCACCTCGATCGGCAGTCTCAGGGATTACATGCAATTTGGCCCAGGATGAGGACCAGTCCAGACCCCAAAGGCCGGTAACGAAGTATTTTGCTGTTTCAATTACGCGGTCCGAGTCGCTTGCCCAGAAGTTGAGAGCTTTGGAGCTGTTGAGGGGGAAGAAGAGGTGAGGATAGCGGGTGCGGAGGATTGTTCCTATGCGGAAAGCAGAGAGGGTGCCAGCGTAAGGGCCGGTGGGTGTGAGCTCGTTGTGACAGGTTGACGGGGCTGTTGTGGTCCGCTGGAAGATTGAGTAAATAGGGGCAGAGGACAAGAGAAGATCCTACAGAAAGCGAAGTATTGCCAGTTATTGATGAATTCTAGGTCACCTTTGAAAGTGATGTCTGAGTCTTTGATACGTTGAAGGAGTTCGAGCATTCCTTCCACGGGTCAGATACCAAAGACGACGTTTCTATTGGCCGAACACTCACGGCCGCCTGCATTTGTTGTTGGATAGCGTTCGGCATGTCTTGAAAGCTAAGATACCCATTCATCAGAAAGATATAGATATTCCTTATTCTGAACTGACCATATGAACCTGCTCAACGCTACATCCTTCTGGTGGAAAGATAGATGCGTTCTCGATGACTCCATCTATCTTTGGGGTCCAGGGCCCATTGCCCCCCAGATGGTAGAGAAGATTCCACCAATTCTTCGAATCTAGAGTACTCGAAATTCTTTGGTGGACGAGTGGAATAGCTACAAAGCCCTGTATGAAATAAAATTTAGATGTGACACCTTTTCTGGCAGAGATGACTTACTAAAATGATACCAACAACGCCGATGATTGACCAGATGAGAGCCGATGGAGTCGATAAGTTCTGGTCTTGCTTTTCAGGAGGTGGGGGTTTCTTTCCAGACATTTTGGGAGACGGCGCCCGTTGGTAGACGTCTACAAACAATAGCAAGTATCCGCAAGACAGATGCTGCAGAAAATTGATGGAAAGAGGAAAGAAAGCAGCCAGTACGGCAAGACCAGAACGCCTGTCGCTATGTACTGCTCATTCTGAGACCAGTTTGAAGCCACCTATCTACAAATGCACAAGGAGTGGACCAAAGAGACGATGGAGGAGACAGAGTTGGATGTCACACGACGACAAGTGAGGCACTTGTTTCTTACTAAGCGAAATTGATTGGTTGGATTGGGCAGGTACACATCCTCACATCGTTCCTTCCACGAAGCCATTTCTTCATTCCTCTATTGACGAAGTCTGCCTTTTCTGCCAGGCACGAGACGTTCAAAGGGAACCAAAGAAGCCAGCGATATGTCAAGATGGGTAGATTCCAACGAGCATAGCCCGGCCAGTCGGTCTCAAAAATCATAGGATGAATCAGGGCCACTGCTTTCCTCTATCATCCAGACGGCGTACTTTCTTGGGTAGTAGCTGGCCTTCCCAGAGCTTGCAATTTCGAGCAAATTGACCACCTCTTCACAGATGTACTATTCGACCCTGTGCAGACATTCAGCTTGATGGTAGAAGATAAATTCAGCTGGAATACCTCACGTGTCACTGACGAGCTCAACAACAGGTTGGATATTTCCAACTTTCGTTAAACGAGCCCTCAATCCCGGACATGTAGATTTGGCCACCCTTTATGGGTGACGCTTGGTAGGCAATGTGTCTACTAGGAAGAGCAACAGAGGTACCGTACTGGCCTCGGGCCTGGCGTAGGCGTTGTTACCTCCCATCACCCTGCAGGCACCGTATCGTCGTTCCCACTTGATCTTTTGTCCATACTTTGCCTCTCTCGCCTCCTCAGTTGGCGTTTTGCTCCCACAGGAAAGCGTTTGACAGCACCGCATGTAGTGCAAGTCATGACAAGCACGTCCGCCCAAGGCTTCCTGCCGCCGCGACTCTTGTTCTCCATCGAAGTTGCAGACGTGGAACCCGGAACCAATAGGCAGTTGCAACGCTTGCATATCGAACGCTTCATTTCATGGGTGAGCCTTATTTGGCCCTTGAGAGACACAGCCCGTAGATGAGAGACAAACAGCCGAGAAAGAGGTACTCCTTTGCTTAGAATCATAGTCTGTGTTTGGACGTTCTCATCCATTCTTGGAGGATTTGGCTCGCCACTTTTGGAGCTTTGCAATCCTCCATGCGTCACTTCACTGGTGGGAGCATCCGTGATTGGTCCTGTATTGCTGTGTTCCTCCCGGCTGTCAAGATTGGAAAGATAGGTTGCCGCTTGGTAAAGATAGGATATCCGCGAATGAAGGTGCTTTTGAGCGGGGCCCCTTTGTGTGTTCGCTTTCTCTTTGCCCATGATTGCAAGCCTCCAGAGGAGTAGCCTGAAGAGTGACTCTCATAGGATGCGCATCTCACAGCCATTCGCATAACATTGTGCTTGGGTTGAGTGAAGCCATAGTGCAGGCGAGGAATCTATAAGGTATTCCGTGAATGAGTTGAGAAACTTCAATATGACGCTAGGCCCGTCTCGGAATAGCATTGCTTAGCAAATTTGCCTGTTTGCGATCAGCTTGAAAGCAACATCTGCCTTCATTCCTCCATCACTCTCTACCTTCAACCCAGATCTCACACAACAAGCGACAAATCCATCCTCCTTCTCCATCTCCTGCCCGATCACTCTCTTTCTTCAGCAGCCTTCTCGCCATCGAGCCCTGTGGTCACCACCAGGCTCGACATACGACAAGTACCACTCGGAGGACCTCCCCACTCGCATATCCATTCCTCACACCTATCCCCTCCCACCAGGTCTCACATCATGTCTGCCGAGGAAGATCTCATCGATTACTCTGACGAGGAGCTCCAAACCAACGACGCAGGAGCGGCAGAACCAGCAACCGCAACCAATGGCGCTGCGAAGAAAGGCGACCTGACTGTCTCTGGAGGTAACGCAGACAAAAAAGGGAGTTATGTCGGCATTCACTCGACGGGATTCCGCGACTTCTTGTTGAAGCCAGAGCTTCTACGAGCCATCACCGACTGCGGTTTCGAGCATCCTTCGGAGGGTCAGTCTTAACTTTTCTCCCCAAAACCTCCCTCCAAACTCCGCAGTATATCTACGTCCGTCCATCTCCGTGAAGAGTGTGTACCTTGCAAGTGCGGTGGGAAGAACCGCGGGCGGACCGAAGAAGAAGTCTCTCTGGGAATTGGGTATGCTGCATTTCGACTGCAGGTAGCCTCTAGGAAAAGCGCTCGATGTGAATCTTATTGATGTTCTCATCACTCGATGATATCCACAATAATAATTTTCTGAGCACTGCGATGACAAGAGACTTCCGAGGCCGCCCGCATCGACTACGCGATGGAAAGACCCTACTGCTTCCATTTGGAATGATGAACAATTATAAATTTGCTGTAACTTTGAGATGGACGGACGTTGCGCTGGATTGTCATTCTACACTCAAACATTCGGGAATGCAAGTCTAACTCGATATCGATTCACCACAGTCCAGCAAGTTTGCATTCCTCAAGCTATCCTTGGAACCGACGTCCTCTGCCAAGCGAAGTCTGGTCTCGGAAAGACTGCAGTCTTCGTCCTCACTACGCTGCAACAAATCGAACCTGTGGCTGGAGAATGCGCCGTCCTTGTGATGTGCCATACTCGCGAGCTGGCATATCAGATCAAGAACGAATATGCACGTTTCAGCAAGTACCTCCCAGATGTCAAGACCGCAGTCTTCTACGGCGGAACCCCGATGCAGAAAGACATCGAAACACTCGCGAATAAAGACACACATCCGCACATCATCGTCGCAACTCCAGGACGACTGAATGCCTTGGTCCGCGACAAGAAACTCAGTCTGAGGAGCTGTAAAGTTTTCGTCCTCGACGAGTGCGACAAAATGTTGGATCAAATTGGTATATACCGTATCCCCGATTCTTAGGACAAACGCTGAGCCAGGCCTTCAGATATGCGTCGTGATGTTCAAGACATCTTCCGTGCAACACCCACCCAGAAGCAGGTTATGATGTTCAGTGCCACACTCGCACAAGAGATCCGCCCGATTTGCAAGAAGTTCATGCAGAACCCGCTTGAAATCTACGTTGACGATGAGACGAAGCTCACCCTTCACGGTCTCCAACAATTCTACGTCAAGCTTAGCGAGTCGGAGAAGAATCGAAAGCTGAACGAGCTGCTCGACACCTTGGAATTCAACCAAGTCATCATCTTCGTCAAGAGCACCCTCCGAGCCACGGAACTCGACAAGCTTCTCCGCGAGTGCAACTTCCCCAGCATTGCCGTCCATTCCGGCGTCAGTCAGGAAGAGCGGTAAGCCGACCGTTCCCCGGCAGACCAACATCACAAATCTAACACCAACAGCATCAAACGCTACAAAGAATTCAAAGAATTCAACAAGCGTATCTGCGTCGCCACCGACGTCTTCGGCCGAGGCATCGACATCGAGCGCATCAACCTGGCCATCAACTACGATTTGCCTGGCGACGCGGACTCCTACCTGCACAGAGTGGGTCGTGCGGGACGTTTCGGGACGAAGGGGTTGAGCATCTCGTTTGTGAGCAGCGAGGCGGATCAGGATGTGCTGAAGGCGATTGAGAAGAGGTTCGAGGTGGCTTTGCCGTCAGTACTACCATTTCCGATTTCGCTTGCGTTGTCGCTAATCTGCGATACAGTGAGTTCCCTGAAGGTGGTGTCGACTCGAGCACCTACATGGCCAATTAGAGGGAAAGAAATCTCGTTGGGCGATGGAGTGGCTGTGCCTCGGTTTACTTTATCTAAGATCTGCTCCAGGTGTGGTTCATTCATCTCGGAGTATGAGAATGGGGAGGGGTGGGCGAGGTTATGCTTGCTCGAAGCCTCCACATGCAGCAACGGGATGTACTCTAGAACAAAGACGTCTCTATTGACAAGCTCCTGATATTTCCTCCCCCACCTCGTTCCGGAAGCACTCGCCAACCTCCCACAAGTACCTCCGGCCCCCTCTAATCATCCCATATGAAATAGCCCCTGCATAACATTCCTCCTCTCAACCCCAAAACCGAGTCCTCCCTCACCACCCAGCACCACCCTCACCCTCGCTCCCATCCCCACCCAACCCCCCACCCCTACCTCCACAACCTCCCCACCCCCCAACCCCCCCCTAACATCCTCCGCCCCCACCTCCCACCAAAGCCCCATATCATCATTTCTATCATCTAAAAAAGCAGCCCCAACCCTTCAACCCAGTCAACTGCACCCTTCCCCTCCACCCCCCACCCCTCTCCCGCCCCTCCTCGGCTAGTCGATCGGACGCGCATGCTCGCTCAGCGAGATATCGTTGCTTAATTGTACTATTTCCCTCCTTGGGGAGTTAAGGGAACGTGCGGTTGGGTTATAATGCGATGACGAGGTTGGATACTTTTTAGAGGGAGGAGGGGAGGGGAGGAGGGGAAGGGAGGAGGGGGGGAAGCGGAGGAGGGAAGAGGTTTGAAAGGTTGGTATGGGGTTGGTAGGATTTGGTATGGGGGTAAAAGGCGAGTGAGTGAGTGTTCCATGGGATCGTCTTGCAGCGATTTGGGCCAGGAGAGTAAGGAGCGCTGGGAGCGCTGGTCGATCTTGGATACAGGGATTCTCGGCCTGGAGTGCAGTCGGCGTGTGAGCGCCAGCTGAGGGCTGTGTTGACCGGTGGGGAGGCTTGGGGCCTTGTTCGACGGGGTTGGGTGTGTGGTTAATGGTTCGGAGATAGTGGTTGTGATGTTGTTGCGGGTTTCGGGGTGAGTATAGGTATGGCGCTGAATAGCTAATAGAGCTGGTCGACATGGGTGCGGGGATAGGGTATCGTTCTGCCAACATCAGGCTTACCTCGTTCGGCCGGTTTTTTCGTATAATTGTCATTTCGAGCTTAAGCGTTTATGATGTCGCCTACCTCCAGGGCACTTTGTATACCTTAGATACTGCACCGTCCTGGACAAGTATACGCGCATCGGTTTTGCCCTGTTCGGCCGGTTTGCTCGTATAAGTGGTAGCTCGATCATGACGTGTGCGTGACGTGAAGCCGGCCAAAGGCGGGAGTAGTGTAGATATTGGCCGCTTGTCCTGTATAGGCGGATTATGCTGTACGAGCGTTGGATCGAGCGTCAGGTGACTGGGGGTTTCGGGCCAGGGTTTGCCTTCTTTGACGGGTTTTTGGGTCTCCGGGGTTGGGTGGGGCGAGTACGCTGCTTGTAGGCTTTGTGGTTAGAAGGGGGAGCATAGCGAGTGCTTGGATAGTTATGTCATCTGCGGGTTTTGATATGAGTATAGATTCAAGTACTCAGGCTGCGGCACAAGAGGATTACCTTGGGAGCATTCAAGGCTGTACCTGTTGACCACTTTATCTTGTCCAACTGTTTTCCGTCCGGTAGCCATTCTCAGCATGGCATCTGACTTTTCTGAGCACGAAACGAATCGGTCAAGCGAAGGACTGGGCACATCAAACAACAAATACGCAAAGCCTCCAGAAAAAATTGAGCAAGGTAAATCAATACGCCATGCGGGCGCACTGATTTTCTTCTACAATCGTCATATCCAACTTAATCATACAAGACTATCATTGACTGCGGAACAATTAAGGGAAGCAGAACAAGCAGGCTAACAAGATCAAAGAGAATACCCGAAAGGCACATGGTAGAAGCCATGCGGTGCAACAACCCACCTACCTAACCTTGTTCGGATTTTCCTGTATGAGTGCTGAGATAGGTAGGGCTTATCTTGTCAAAGGAGATAGAGGTACTGCACAAGGAATAAGGTGTCCGCCATGTGGAGTGGAAGAAGAAGTTTGGAAAAGGAAAGAACAGTCACGGTCGTTGATGTTTTGTACATACTGCTCGGCTGCTCCCCCAAAGCTTTACCAGCGAAACTCCTTTTCGCCCTACTTGCGCATTTCTCATCTCTTTCCCTTCTCCGATCTCCACGCCGAGCATCCCAGCCCCTTCTCCTTTATGACATGCACGCTCCCTGCCTATCGCATCCCCTTGTCCTAGACCCAACTCTTTGCCCACCTTAGTTTTTAATAGCATCTTTCGCAGCACCCTCAGCATTCTTCGTAGCATCCTTTGCCGTCTCTTTCATTTCTAACCCCTCTTCCTTTACTGCTTCTTCCAGTGACCCTTTTTGCGACTGTCGGTAGAGGAGGATTCGGGTTACTTGGGTAATGCCAACGCCGGCGAGGAAGAAGTTCACTGCTGCCAGGCTATTGATGGGGCGTCAGCGATTATGCGGCGAGGAAGGTATTGAGAGTGGGGTTTAGGGTGGGGAAAGGCTGATTGGGTCTCTGGAGGAAGGAGGGGAAGGCGGAGGTGGATTTCGGATGGGGGTACGCATACAGCAGATTCCTTGGTTTGATAATAAAGCACCATCGTGTCCAAATCGTCCCGGTGGCTGTCAGGGCAAGATTTTGGGTCATGGATAGAGAGGAGGCAGGGCGGGCGAAGTCGGATATGCCTGCTAGGACCAAGGACCACTTTGGTCATCGGTTAGTATGTCGATCGATAGGAATTTGGGCATTTGGCCACCCGGAGGAGAGAATTGCCCAGGATCAGGAGCGGTTGGATGATGATGCGTTGTGTTAAGAAGAGGAGGTAGTACCTTCATCACCGGCGCCCTATACAATTTTATCAGTCAGCTTCACAAAAGACTGGACATCTCGTACAGCCAATTACACCTTCGCAACAACAGAGTACGGAGGCATGGACCTACCAAAAATGCACCGTCTTCACCCCCACAGGGCTATTCCATAGACGTTGGAACGTACTCTGTTCTGGTGCCGCTGCGTCGGTGGTCTGGTATCGGCATTGCTGGCCGAATTGTTTGCGAATTGAGGGACGGGGGAAGTGTGTCCGTGTAAAGAGGCGGAATGAGGCGCGAGAGGTCGCCATCTTTGTTGCAATGTGAGTCGCGCTCAAGATCGAAGGTAGTTGTGAGAAGCGACGAAGGGACGTCTGACGGTGTGGTCGTTGAATTGGAGGATGAAGCTGCTCGGGAAGCGGAAATAGATTCTCCGATTATCGGATCCCACTGGAAAGCATCGACTACTATTTCGATTTACGATCCACGACTTCGGAAATCTCTAGAGTTAAGCAATCATGTCGGGCAAATACGCCTTCAGCAAGGGGCTCAAGGAAGTGCGGTTCCTTTTTTGTCAGACTTCGGAGCAGAGCGCTGCCACGCGGTATGAACTTCATCTTTTCCACGGATAATCAGTTTGATAACATCAATTGCAAAAGACGGCTGATGCTCTGCTGTATTTCTTGAGGTATAGGTCGTTCTTGACGAGAGCGTATCCTACGATGAAAAAGAACAACCCACATACACCTATCATGATGAGGGAAGCGCTGGATACCGAACCAAGGGTTTACGCGAGATACGGTATATTTAGACTCCTGTCTCCTGGAGAGTGTACGGCTGACTAGTACCGCAGAGTTCGGAAAAGAGAAGTCAGAGAGCCTTAAGGGGAGGAGTGACAGCGAGATTGAGCAGGCGGTAAAGGGTCTCGTGCAAGCACAGACGGCATAGGTGCACACCAGGCGTGTAAAACATCGAGCATCACAGCGGAATATCACAGCGGAATATCACATCGGTGGAAAACAAAACGTGGGCATTGTACATAAGGCGGCAGCCATTGAGAAGCGCTTCCTGCATCAGCGACTCATTCTACGCAGCGTCTCCCACGTTCCCAAACCGATACATAGCCCAACTCATGGACCCTTCGGGCAGCGTCCACAACCTCCTTCCCACATCCTTCCCCGCTGCGCCAGCGCCCACATATATCGGCAACAAATGCTCGAAAGTTGGATGCGCCTCCCTGGCATCAGGTCTTTTCAACAATCTTGCCATGTTCCCCTCTCTTTCCTCAGGTGCACTGGTCGCAGCCTCCTTCAATGCTTCGTCGAAACTCACTGCATAGGGCATCGGCCGGGACTTTCCCATTGCGAATCCCAGATCGCGCAGATTGTGTACGGCCATACCTGAGACAATGATGCAGATGTTCTCATCCCTGAGAGAGGAGATGGCGCGGCCGTAGGCGATGTGGGCGTGGGGGTCTGAAGAGGAGAATAGGGAAGCTCCAATAAGGGGCACCTGTAGCGGGTTGGTGTCAGGGTCGAAGGCTACTTTGAAAGGGACCCAGACGCCGTGGTCGAGACCGCGGGAACCAGATTTGCCGTTTATGTTGTTGGAAGAGAGTAGTGTGAGGATCTTGTTGGCAATTGTTTTGCTGCCTACATTGGGGTATTTTTCTGCAGGGAGGGGTCAGTACGTGTGTGTCCGTGTGCTCAGGGAGGTCTATATGCCTTTGTAGTACTGGCTCGGGAAGCCGTAGAAGCTACGGCTCTCCTTCAGTGTATAGTTCTTCTGGAATACATTACGGAGACAGTGAGACAACTCACTCGTAGATCAACTCAGTCATCTCCTTGGTGTTTACTTCAATTGTGTCTCGAGCCTCGGCTTGCCAATGTGCAGATATCACCACGACAGCCTTGGGCTTCACTTTCTGAGTGATCTCTTTGCCAATACTTTGCAACTTATGGTAGGCTGGGTGATCAACATCGTACATGGTGTTTGGCTGAACTCCATACATCAGGAGTTGTCTCGTGAACTTAGACTTCTTCTGCTATGCGGTGAAGACTTACACCGCCATGGGAAATGCTAGATTGCTTTCAATTAGGGCATCGAGTACTCGAAGCGACGGAAATGCTCAAGGAAACCTAAGACGTACAAGTAGATCGGCGTTCGAGGCATATTTTGTGCAAAAGGTGCGCACCCTTCGAAAACCTTGTACAAACAGGGTTTGTACAGCCTGATTGTTTCTGCAATATAATGTTCTCGAGTACTAATCGCAAGAAGAAGCACAAGTATTGAAAGGGGTAGAGCAATGATGGGATGGAATGAACAGAAACGAGATGGCATGTGGCAGAAAGGATAGGAAGGTGATCTGTGGAATTGTCTTATAGTTTTAAGTGAGTCTCTATGAATCGAATGCGTACAGAATTGATGCATTAGCCATTACAAAACATTTATAAATGGCGGAAATCTTCCCGAGCTTCGGTCTCTTCACCGCATCCGAGCATCTGGCCGAGAGGACGGCTCTCAGCGTGCTTATAAATTTGTTATATCTTCAGGACATTCAAGACTATGAATACTGGTATTCAACATTATGACACCACGATCATAAGTAACGACCCCCAAGCCATTCAGCAGCAGTACCGTCATACATCCTCCTCCTTGCTCAGGGGGAGAGCGTATCCCATGGGATCCCATCGCAACCTTGCCCGATCCAGTAAACAAATACGCAGAAAGTAGTTTGGTAGCCTACACAAAATCTTGTAGGTGGCCTGATGGGCAGAAAGAGGCCACCGGTATCCCATACCACAACAAATGCATCATATAAGATGCTCGAAAGGGTATGCAGAACAAGACCATCAGGTATGTGCGAAAAAGAATTGTGGGCGTTGGCGTCTTCTTTAATCGTGAAGAAGGCCGTGTTCCTCCCCCCAAACGCCCAAAATAACACTGTCGCTCAGTTCCCAGCATACTTACACAATCTAACGACCGATCCATCGCTACTCACCTGTCTTAAATGCCAGGTAGCACCACCCACACCCTCGAGTGCCCAGAACGCCACATGCACCCCCTCCTTCTCCATCACAAGCACCACAGTCACTGCAGCGCCACGCTTCCTGAGCTCAGAAGGCAATTGGCATCGAGCATTCCGCTTCCCATAGCGCCTCAAACCACTCCGCCCGCCGACCTCAACTCTCAAAATCGCCCTTGTCGGCGTTCAGCACGGGATAGCTCAGCTTCTGGATCGCCAGGATCTCCTGCTGCACACCCTCGCGATTAGCGCAAGTTGCATCTCTCGCGCACTCCGACTCCACTCCAGCCACACGAGGGGAGAAGCAGGAAAAGGAAAGGGGTCGGGACAAAAAAAGGGCACCGAGAGCGATTGGGTCGTACGCTGGAAAGCTCGCGTTTCGCCACTAGGATGTGGTTATCGCGCATTGTCTGTGAGAGGGGGCGTGGGTTAAATGGATTGTAGACGTAAGTGCGGGGGAAAGTGAAATGTACCTGCAGCGACCAGTTCTTACCGAATTCGTTGACTCGCGCTGTGATGTGGTCTTCCAGCACGCGGATCTTGATGTAGCGGTGTGAAATGTATTGTGTTTTGTAGCCTGCTTCCATTGCTTTTGGCGGGTGGGATGGGGGAGGGGGTGAAAACCCCGCTGTTGCTCGAGACTGGTTTAATTAATGTTTTGAATGAGAAATGATTAGGGGGTTTGTGGTCTCTGTTTATCGTGGATGAGGAGAAGGTCTGATTGTCAGTCAATTGATCGGACAATAAGACTCCACCCTTGCTCGCTGGGAAGGGACATGATGTTGGACTTGCCGTTACAGACTGGCTCCTAGTGCTTCACATGCGTCTGCTTTATACATACAATAGGGGGCTTTAGTCAGCGTACATCCTTAGCTCCACCGACTTTCCATCTCGTTGTAACTATACCCACAAATTTCTTCAACCTCAACTTTCTTTAACAAAGCTTTGAGTAATTCCCAGTATGGACACTGTTTGTCGCAAAGCCTATGTATCGATTGCTATCATTAAGTATCGAGTTGCACCTGGGGAAAGGCCGGTGTTACTGAAAGTGTACGAACAATATATTGAAGCCAGCTCTATTGTATGAAAACCCTTCGATCTCCATCAACATGCCATCTCACATCAGAGTGGAATGCACAAAGCAGCATTTGAACCGAAGAACCCTGATCTATAATTAACATGTAGAGGAGAATCTTAGTCGGGCTATGCGTTGTCAGGACTACCTACATCCATGCTGGGAATATCAAGCCAGACCGAGGGCCGGAAAGCCTTCTCATCGTCACTTATTCCCCACCGGCTACGTACGTACGATTTTTCGTCCTTAGCATGGATGTGGCTAATGGGTGCTACCATATTCTCCTTACGAACACATCCACGCACTGCCGAAATCCTTCCACGGCGGCCGCTGTTGTGCCAGATGTCTATTTGAAATCATTAAAGGCAAGCTCACCTGCCTGTTTTGGGACAAGTCTTACCTTGTATTCCATCCGATGTCTCGATCCATCCTTTTGCGCCTCCAACATCGGGTTGCGCATATTCTCCGGCACGTCATTGTCATCTTCGTTGTAGATAGCAACTTCAAACCCGACTCTTTCGCCCACGGACCTTCCCCCCCATCTCAGTTGCAGTATCTGAAAGAAACTCCAATAGAGCGTCCCAAATCCAAAAATGGCTCCGACAACGATGGGAAACCAGAAGCCTGGCACCTCCCCTTTCGCTTTCGGCAGGGCAGTCTGAACCCAGGTATCGTACTGGCAAGCGGTTGTACTCGTTCCATATTGGAAACTAGAATACCTTCACATGTGCTCCCTTATGAATAAAGTCGCCATCTTCTGTTCATTTCCCAAGAGCCTGTTCGTCAAAGAATGGTAGAATGGTCCATTCATCGTATTGCGCAAATTTTTCATCGCTGAGATAGGGAATAGCAAATTGGTTCAGCTGCCATTGCCAGTTTGCCAGGAGAGCCTTCGAATCATTGGAGGTTTGCTCGGTATAATTAGACCAGTAGGTCGTCTTCAGATACCGCTCCGTGAAAACATGTTTGTTAGTAGTCAAGTCTTCACTATTGTGATTACATCCGTGCTCAAGGAAGTTGAAAATGAAGAGAGGACGGCGTATGTAGATGAGCAGAGCAAAGAGACTGATTGCAGTGAATGCCGGGCTCGGATCACTGCCAGGTTTGCCAACAATTCGATCAATGTACCGCGAAGGGTTGGTCTCTTTCAGCAACTTCAAATGCTTGTTGCATCTTGGGCACCGACAACTCAGGACCTCTCGGACCTGACCCCGGGTGAGCAAAGCCTGCAGGCTGGTCCGAGGGAAGAACCGCTTGTCGAAATGCACATCTGGGGAATCTGGAACTGCAAGACTTTCGATTTCGTCTCGAATAATCGAGCATATCGGCTCCTTCATTGACAATGGAACATCGCTGTGATGGGAGGGCAAGACGCCCTTATGCACAGTGTCAGGATGTGAGGGATTATAATGGCCGGGATCTCAGGTCCCGGCGACGACCGAGGACTAGTAGCGGTTAATGCCACTCTGTCAGGCCAAGGAATGATCAGGGGCCTAATGCAAGCCATGGGTTTCATCACCGCATAAAGAAGCTCCGCGCATCCACAATCTATCATAGAGCATAAGCTGCGGAAGCGACACCAGACTTCTAGTGCCACCCCTCACCAGTGTAACTGTCCACAGATTGACACGTGGCTTATCGCTGCTCCTCCTTCAAATGCAGCTAACAAGTCGAGCCCCTTAGTATCTGGGCTGTAAGAATTGGGGACTGTTCTTCACACTCGAAACATCGGCTTTTAGCATAGAAAGCGAGTGATGGAATCTCTACCCAGTCCAAAAATGCACATTCTTCTTCGTTTTCTCGCAGCTAATCCGTCCGTAAGATCCTTCAGGTTCCAATGGCTCGACTTCTCCGGGGTCCTTCGAGCTCGAGTCATTACGAGAGCTTACTGCCTGCAACTTCAGAGTACCGGTAGCCTTGTCGGTTTAAGCACGACTTCCATGAGCATGCTCGTCAACAATACACAGATCGCAAGCATCGAGGCAAGTGGTCTAGACCAGCTTCACCCTGATTGGAATTCCCTAAGGCTTTGCTCTTATTGTCCTGGGCACGCAATTGTTATGTGCTTCGTGAGTCGAGATGGTCCCCAGGCAAATTTTGATCATTGTCCCCGCACTCTTTTGGTCGAAGTTCTCAGAAAAGCCGGAATCGCCCACGGTATCCAAATTCTGACCGGCTTTGAGCTGGAGTTCTTCCTTATGGATGCTGAGACGCAAGACTGTCCAATCCAGAATGTCGGCGGCTGGTCGACATCTGCTGGACTAAGAGGCAACGCTCTTTTAGTCCTTGAAGAGATAGCACACGCGCTTGAAGAGTCTGGAATTGTGGTTCGGCAATACCATACCGAAGGCCCTAGGGGCCAATTTGAGATTTCTCTAGGACCATTGGAAGCACTGGAGTCTGTGGATGCGTACGTGTACGCAAGGGAGGCGACAAACACCATTTGCGCAAATCATGGTATCAAAGCCACATTCTGTCCAAAGCCTCTACGAGATATTTATTCTTTAGGCGAGCATGTTCACATCTCAATCAACCCTTGCAACGGGGAAGAGCACTTCCTTGCCGGTATGTTGAAACGTCTTCCTGCATTGTGTGCTTTTGGCATGCCAAGCATAGACAGCTATTTTCGAATCCGGGACTATATGAACAGCGCAGGGACCTGGGTGGGATGGGGGACTGAGAATAAGGACGTCCCCGTCCGCAAAGTTGACGCCGGGCATTGGGAGCTCCGCTTCACTGATGGTACAGCCAACATGTATCTTACCCTCGCAGCGACAATCGGGGCTGGTTTGCTCGGGTTGCAGGACGGGGAGGAGCTAGGATGGGGGGACCTGCGAGAGTTTCCAACGTCAGCTGGGATAGAGAGGCTTTCCCAGCTAGGGATGGACACACCAATGCCTACATCTATAGAGGAAGCAATCCTAGCCCTCGGGCAAGACGAAAGCATGTCTGAAATTGTTGGGAAAGAAATGTTAGTGAGATATATCACCGTTCGAAAGACGGAAACAACGCGTTTGTTAGAGATGACGGCACATGAGAGAACGCTGCTGTATCAAGACAACTTCTGAAGTGGCGGGGTATGGTGCCTGCAGTCGCTGTCATGGGACTTTCAAGTATTAGGAGGACTATTGAACTTTGGATAATATATTTGACTTTTCGAATGCAAAAGTCAGTTCTTAGTGTCCGCACACCCTTATTATATACTGGACAATAGATCTTTGAACACAAGCCCCTAGGGATTGTGTTCTCTATGTGAGAAGTTGCGGGAATGGTTGAAGGGAGCAGCTCTCCTCTACCAGTATTTCTACAAATTTTCTTTGCTGCCGAGGAAGTGTCACCTCGACCAAGCTCAGGCTCTACTCTACCTACCTTATCCTGCAATAAGGTCAGTGACGGGAACGATGGAAAGTCTATATTCTATATTCTATGTTCTCTATCCTCTGCGCAGTACCTACCCTGTGATCCCTAGTCTGTGGATTAATGTCTACAGTGTGTTATCAGATGTGAGCAATCATTGAACAGACGACTTCGGATGCGCAAGTATGGCGGCACGAACAAGAGGGGAGCGCCATTGAGCACCAGGAGTCAGGCTATTGGATCAGCTAACCCTGTGCACCTGCACTTCCACTGCTAGGCTTGCTTCTCTGTCCTTCAGCTGAGAGTGGGAGTGAAAGCGGGCGTGATAGCGGGAGTGAAAGTTCTCAGCCTTGCAGCCCTTGCTCAGTCTCTCGAACGTTGAACTCGCGTCACTAGATCTTGCTGCATGGCTTAAGGCCGCTGACATGGTCGCACATGACGACGTCCAATCATCCCTGCCAGGAAAGTGCTAGGAGTGGTGTGCACAGGGCATGTGCCAAAGCCGAATCGGCCAAGACACCTTAGCCCCACACTCTATGCGAACTCGCATAACCAAAAGGACTTTCAGCCTTTCTTTTGGCCATGTCTCCACCACGCTCCTTCACGAAAATCACCATGCTCATCTCCGCTGCCTCGTTTGCAGCTTTCTCGCTTGCCCTTGTTGCACGTCTATCTCTGACGTCGTCTGAACCTAGGATATGCTCACCCCGCGCATGGGCTGGGTGGTAGGCTTGGGGCTGTTGCTTTAGAGATCTCGGAGTGCAGCAATATAGGGATCGATGTCCTCCGCAAGAGGGGCAATGCTGCCGATGCTGTGAGTGATCGACTTGGTCCCATTACCGCTGACATGTCACTCACTGAACATTGGTGCCAATAGATGGTAGCCACTAGTTTCTGTAAAGGCGTGATAGGTACCCTAACCTCGTTCCAGTGTCTGCTAGAGACAATTTGCTGAGGTTCTTCCTAGCAATGGATCACTGCGGTATTGGTGGGGGCGGGTACATGCTGGTCCGGAGCTCGAACGGTTTGTACGAATTCATCGACTTTCGAGAGGCTGCTCCTGCCGCCGCTTTCCAGGATATGTACAACGAAGATGCGAACAAGTCAATCTTTGGGGGACTCGCTAGGTATTCAAGGCTCACTGCATTGGGCGCTCAACATCAACTCAAGCTGATTGTTTCCGCAGTGGTGTTCCTGGCGAGCTAAGAGGACTTGAGTATCTACACCAACACTATGGTTGTTTACCCTGGAAAATGCTCATCAGGCCGGCTATCAAATTAGCTCGCCACGGCTTTGTCGTTTCTCAGGACCTCTTCAATAAGATGGAAGAGGCAACAGCAACGTAACTGGATTCTTTCGTTGATGATCCATCCTGGGCAATTGACTTTGCTCCACGTGGGACCAAAGTCAAAAGTGGCGACGTGATGACAAGGAAGCGATACGCTGATACGCTTGAGCAAATTGCCGAGAAAGGAGCCGACGCGTTCTACTCAGGGTCCATGGCCGAAGCTACAATATATGCTCAGACCAAAAGCAATGGAACCATGACTCTGGCCGATCTACAAGATTATACGGTCAAGACTCGAGAACCGTTGGAAGTCAGCTACCGTGGACACAAGCTGACATCTTGCAGCGCTCCTTCGAGTGGGGCTGTAGTACTCAGTGTGATGAAAGCGGTTGAGGGGTACAACAGCATGGGATACGACAAAAATATAAATACACATCGGTTGGACGAGGCAATAAAATTTGCCTAGGGACAGGTAAGATCCGCGAGTGGACGCCCGAGGGTGTGTTTTTGCTAAACGACTTCGTTAGCGAGCAAAATTGGGCGACCCGTCGTTTGTCGAAGGAATGAGCAGCTGCCAGCATGAAATGATCAATGCTACTACCGCTGCAAATACCCGTAGTAGCATCTCGGATTATCATACCTTAGATGCAACCAGCTACAATCCAGATGGTCTGGAAAGCCTTGAGACGTGGGTTCCTGGGCCCAATTTGGATACTCAGAAGTGGGGCTGACATAAATACCGGCATTCTTAGGCCGGGAACGTCTCATACTGTGACAGCAGACGCAATTGGCATGGCCATTACTTTGACGAGCACCACAAACCTAATCTTCGGCACCCAAATCATGGTGCCCGCCACTGGTGTTATAGTAAACAATGAAATGAACGATTTCTCAACACCTAACGCGGGCAATGCATTCGGCTATGTCCCTTCGCCTTTCAACTTCATCCGTCCGGGGAAGAGAACGCTGTCTTCTGTAACACCCACAATAGTGGAGCATATCTCCGACAGCACTCTCTACTTTGTGACCGGTGCGGCGGGTGGCTCTCGAATCATTACCGCAACTATCCAGACACTTTGGCAGGTACTGGACCGCAATTGCACTTCAACCCAAGCAATATTGGCTAGCCGACTACACGACCAGCTGACCCCCAATCAAGTTCAATTCGAGTATAGCTACAACAATCAAACCGTTGCTTTCATGAAAGAAGAAGGCCACAACGTGACGTGGTTACCGTTGGCACAAAGCGTCGCAAACGTCATAAGGCGACATCCAAATGGAACATTCGAGGCAGCAGCTGAACCGAGATTATTTGATTCAGGGGGCTATGCGGTCTAGGCTATGGGTACATTCTCTCTCTGTGTCTAGTATCAAGACAGACTCAAATGCGTACCTGTGTGACATTGACAGTTGGTAGAGGGTTTACCTTTATTAGCATTTCCAATCCCTAAGCCATTATCCTGTCACATCTTCCCTGGCTACATTTACGAAACCCCAGTTATCCCTGCAGTCTTGTACATTATGTCCCGTTGTTGCTCAATACTTTAATCACATGCGTAGTGAAACACTAAAGCCCGCAGTTCAATGCTCTCCCGAGGTCGAGCGTCTGGCGGAGTGTGAGGATGAGCAAACGACGTATGCACACAACCTTGTCCATCATGAGCAAAGACATTTCCTCAAGCTCAGGCAGGAGACGTACATTGCGCCACATTGTTACTTTCGCTGGCAGCGGAATCGAAAATCTTGATCATCCACGGTTCATCAGGCATCTGGCCGTGCAAATAATACCATTTGTGGGCCGGGTTGAAGTTGACGTTATACAGCTCGCTAACGGCGTGGGGAAAGATCAGGTCCGAAGGCACCAAGTCTTGAGGCTTGACGGTTGCAAAATCGCACAATGCCAACGGGCGGTCGAGAAGTGGGCCGAAGAAAGGACGCCAAACACTGGTGCCAGCAGGTCAGTCCATTCCACGTCGACAGCAATTTTGGTCAGGACTAGATTGCAAGGCCAGACGGGAATGTGTTGGAAAAGCGAGGAAATGCGTCACTTAGTTGATGACCTGATATCGACCCCGAAGCAGCATCTCAGCGTCGTCTTCGTCAAAATCACGCCGAATCTGTCGTTCAAATCTTGAGGAGTTTGATCTTCAAAAAGGCATCATTACCCAGGCCTACCATTGATTAAAGTCATCGTAAGACAGTCACTTACCAACGTGCACCATTCTGCTGGGCGGCGCTACATATTCTCTCTTAGTGGGAGGCTCTGATCCTCTACCAACAGTAGCGTTCCGAATCTTTGGAGGCGCCATGATCAGTGGACGGCGTGAATTGACATATCGAGTAACGCACCGAGTGATCAAATATGAAGACACGATCAGCCCCAAGAGTGTGCATCAGCAGCTCGTGCACTTCAGGATAATGTTCTTTGACCACTTTTGTTCCACCATGCCAGTCGTCAAAAGTAGTAGCATGGTCCACAATCTGGAAACCATTCTGCTCCAACGAGAAATCTCCTATACGCTTGCGAATATCCCTGATCTCGAACTCCTCCACCGAAGAAGCAAAGTTTGTTTGTTTAGCCCCCGAGATGGTGAACGGTAGACTTGAATAGAAAGGCTTTTCGTGCTTGAAGAGCTCTAGAGGAGCTGCGTAAGTTAATTTCACTCTCGTGCCCATTTTCTACAGTATGGCAGCGGGCGTCCACAGTTGGGGATTTCCTGGGGTACATGGCCTGGGCAATAGCGAGCCGGGCTTGGAACAAGTGAGGCCCTTCAGGATAAGGCCTCAAGGATCTGCCCCCACCTTTGCTTCGGTGCTGTAAGCGAGCAATTTTCGCATAAGTGATACATGCACGCTAGCCACGACAATGGCGGTGTAGCAGGGAGGGAAACAACTGGCAGCCATCTAACTTACCGAAGTCATCTGGGAATCCATCCCCCGTGGGGGATTGCAGAACGAGAGCATACCCCGCCTGCTTTGATGCTCTGCTCTGCAATCATGCTTCCCCGCTCGATAAGCCCATCCATTCAGAGCCTGCCACAAGATGTGGCCGCCGAAACACGCCATGCGAAGCCTGTCAGCGCTGCAACCCTTATCGCTGCTGGTGCAAGGGATCTGCAACTGTGTGCCCACTCAGCCGATCATCGAGCGTCATAATAAGGCTCTTACGAGCGCTGAAACGATATATGATTAGCCTTGATCGCACCCTCATCGTTACCCCAGCACCGAGTCCTTAGAAGTCTCACTGCCCTCTAACCCAAAGCAATCCTTGAATACATCGCCAAGCAAGCTCGACCCCCGCCCAACACAACCCACCCACTTATCTTCAACCCCAACCACCACCTTCCTCAATCATGTCCGCCTCCACCTCTCCGGCCAAAGAAGACTCGCCCAAAGCCCAACCCTGGAAGCAATGGCTCGACCACGAAATGGCCGCGCCCGCCCAGGAAGGCGAGAAGCCGTGGCAGAACTGGAAGCCCAACACGGAGAACCCCAACGAGAAGCCATGGCTCGAGTGGAATACTTCTGGGGCGGGAGACGACGACGAGGTCAGGGATGATCGTCCCACTAACACCGCTTGCTCCTTCTTCGGTGAGTGAAAGGTTTTCCTACTTTGAGACCAGCGGTGGCTAGAGGAGAATGCTGTCGGTTTGGAGAGCTGGACGATTTTTTGTTGCTTTTTGGGACATCAAGCTGATTGTTGTGGTTGACTGGGTAGGGAAGCAGGCGCTCAAAGGTGATGGGAAAGTTGGGGTTCGCGAAGAACGAGATCGTTGAGGGTGGGCGATGGATGTTAGGAGGCTAGCGAAGCCGTTCCTTAGCGTTACAGTGCAGTGATTTCCATTTGTTGTTCACCGTGTGGGCAGCTGCGTTCTTCTGCTGTCAAGCTGTCGTCGATTGCGTTCAGAAGAACACAGAAACTTCTCTGGGTTAACAAGAGCTTACTCGGGGTACTTGATGGCACGGAATGTTGGTCGCCTTTTCAAACAGTGCCATATGAGAGTGATATATCGCAATGAAAGTCTAAGCTGTGATTTCCGAAACTTCTTGCAGCTTGTCACCATACAAGAATGTCTCGAACGCAGAGACATATCTTAAAACTGCTAAAACTGATATATTTGGACATTATTGACACATAGATCATAAGCAACGATCCCCAAGCAATCCAGCAGAAGCACCGTTATTACCTCTCTGTTTCTCAGGGAAAAGGTGTTTCTTGACACTTCACATCGCAGCTTTGCCCGATAGAGTAAAGAAAAAAACATGAGGTAGTTTGATAATGCTTAAAAAGTGCCATATTTGACACTATCCCTCGTACGTTCTGACAGGCCCAGAAGCTCGTAACGCCCAAGCCTGGTTGCCAAAACAACCCAGATCCCACTACACCCGCGTTGATGTAGCCGATCAGACGCCTAGGACTAGAGCGGTGGCCTCCAGTATGAATATCGTTCGTATCTCATGCTGAGCAATTCTACGAAAAGTAGATGCGATGGGACAACAGTGTGCGAGAGAAAGTCTGACGTATGTACTTAAAAATGATCTCAACGGGGAACATGGAAAATATATGTTTCACACAATGATGAAAAGCTGCGTTAGCGCAAGAGACAGTGAGACAAAGCTTATGGCAAGATGCAATGGCCTTAACATTGAAACGCATTAAATAGCGATGCCCAAAAGTGGTTCTTGGCTGATAAAGCTCAGGGCCACATGGCCTCGACCATAGTAGAGGACAGGACTTTTGTCTGAAGAAGCAGATGATACATCCTACTGTGGAAGACATGCGCAAGAGGCCATACCACGTGTCCCCTCCTGTCACTGCTTGACCTTTACCGTAATGTTGTGTTCATCATCCGGCTCTCCATCAAACTTCACAGCCCCGGTCGGAATTTCCGCGACTGCCTCTTTGCAGTAGATATGAATCGCATCCTTCAGACTCAAGTTCTCCAAGCAACCGCCTTTGACTGACCACGTCGGATCCCACTCCTTCTTGTGAACCAGCCTGCAGCCACAAGTCTTGCAGAATAGACACTCCAATATGCGGCCGCTTCTTGTAGGTCGAGAGTATGTCCCGATTGCACCTGCATGGGGCGATTCTAAGTCGAAGGATGGAAAGATGGCAGACACCCCGAAGGCAGACGATGATTGATGACGGCATTCGGAGCAATGGCAGCAGTAGACAGCCATTGGTTTAGGGAGCGGCGTCTTGAATTTGATGGTACCGCATTGACAGCGGGCCTCCATGGCCGAAGGCGGCTTAAATCTCTGGCTGGAGTAGTCTTTTGGAACGGGCAAGTCTCGATGAGACCGAAACGAAGGCCTTTGTGGTTGATGGGGATATCTGACTGCTTAGTGAAGCCGACCTCCATAGGTCTCGTTGAAGTGTCATACCTGCAATCTTCTCGACGGGCCGTGTGTACACCGTCTTGAGGGGTTAGAGGGAGATTAGCGCACTCGGTAGGATCGAGGACCGCAGATGCAGATTTAATTCAAGTCCACACCATATCACCAACAAAAACAAATTAGCATTGGAGATGATGTCAGATAATAACCGGAGGAGTGATGCTTTTCTCCGACTAGAGACATGGGCCGAGGTTATATAGATCGGAAGATTCCGTGTCAATGGTCTCTACTACGTGCCCCTCCAAAAAACAATGCCCCTCGTAAATCACACGAGAATGCCGTTTATCGCAAACGGATTCAGTCTCCAATGCCTCCAGCGTGAATCAAATACTGTATATTACATTCCTACCTCGTCTAAGATTCCGAAAAGTTCCGCCAACCCGAAAGCTTCCCCAGCGGATACTTGCCTAGAACGGCTTTCCGTTCCCCCAGTGGTGCCGTATGTCTACTCCGCCTTTACCTTTGGCCCACAAGCCTTCCGACGTTATTGCCTCAGGCTGTGTTCGTCTTCTTCCTCCAATCCTGTCGTCCTTTACTCCCCCAAATCACTCCCTGCGACTACAGTATAAAACGCTACCGCAATGTCCCAAATCGACAATATCATCCAAGGAGTCTCCATTCTTGGGCCACTCAATGACCAAACTCGCAAGATCCTGAATAAAGATGCAACAGCGTTCCTTGCTTTGCTTCACCGTTCATTCAATGCAAAGCGCAAGGACTTATTGCAACGCCGCACCATCCGTCAAGCCGAATTAGACAAGGGCGTGCTGCCAGACTTCTTGCCAGAGACCAAGCATGTCCGCGAAAATGATGCATGGAAGGGTGCGCCACCGGCACCAGGACTGGTGGATCGAAGAGTCGAGATCACAGGGCCTACGGACAGGAAGATGGTGGTCAATGCATTGAATTCCAATGTCTGGACATATATGGCCGATTTTGAAGGTACCTTGTTTCCCCTTGCGATCATGTTGCCAGGCTGATTTACATTCTCAGATTCAAGTGCACCAACCTGGGACAACATGATCAATGGACAGGTCAACCTGTACGACGCAATCCGCAAGCAGGTTGACTTCAAGCAAGGAGAAAAAGAATACAAGCTCCGCACGGATAGGACTCTCCCAACGCTCATCGCCCGGGCTCGAGGATGGCACTTGGAAGAGAAACATTTCACGGTCGATGGAGAACCTATCTCGGGCAGTCTCTTTGATTTTGGACTGTACTTTTTTCACAATGCGCACGAACTCGTCAAAACCGGGACTGGACCGTACTTCTACCTGCCCAAGATGGAGTCACATCTTGAGGCTCGTTTATGGAACGATGTCTTCAACCTAGCTCAAGATTGTGTTGCAATGCCGCGAGGAACAATCCGAGGAACTGTGCTTATCGAAACGATCGTCGCGGCATTCGAGATGGAAGAGGTGAGTTCGTCAGCTCTTTCTTTTTGGCCGAGGCTAATGTGTCTAGATCATTTATGAGCTCCGTGAGCATAGTGCCGGATTGAACTGCGGTCGATGGGATTACATCTTCAGCGTGATCAAGAAGTTCCGTCAAAATTCAAATTTCGTCTTGCCAGATCGATCGGCAGTAACAATGACGGTTCCATTCATGGATGCCTATGTGCAACTACTCATCAAGACTTGTCATAAGCGAGGCGTACACGCTATGGTAAGCAGTGTAAAGTCCGTTCTCGAATGTCCAAATTGACAATGTTCAAGGGCGGTATGGCGGCTCAAATTCCCATCAAAGACGACAAGGAGGCAAATGACAAGGCCATGGCCAATGTATACGCCGACAAACTCCGTGAAGTACGCGCAGGCCATGATGGTACCTGGGTTGCCCATCCTGCGCTGGCAGCGATTGCGTCAGAAGTCTTCAACAAGGGCATGCCAACACCTAACCAGCTATTTGTCCGACGAGAGGAGGTACACATCACTGGCAATGATCTTCTCAATATGGATATGCCTGGAAAAGTGACCGAAGAAGGGATTCGAAAGAACCTCAACATTGGCCTCGGGTACATGGAGGGTTGGCTGAGAGGAGTCGGTTGTGTGCCGATTAATTATCTGATGGTAAGACATCCCCACAGGTTGCAACCTCCCGATTGATACGAATTTGCTGACATCATTACAGGAAGATGCAGCGACGGCAGAAGTAAGTCGTAGCCAGCTGTGGCAATGGTGCCGCCATGGCACCGTCACCGCCGAAGGCAAGAAGGTCGACAAGGCCTATGCGCAGAGGCTTCTCAAGGAGCAGACGGAGGAGTTGTCAGCGAAAGCGCCAAAGGGTAACAAGTTCCAGCTTGCTGCGCAGTATTTCTCAGGGCAGGTGACGGGCGAGTAAGTACCTCGAACAATCTTCGGTTTGGTTCCAATGCTTATTGCGAATACAGGGATTATGCCGATTTCTTGACGAGCTTGCTTTACAACGAGATCACATCTGTAGGACCTGCTGCGAAGTTGTGATATCCTAAGGGCAAAGGCTCGACATTGGTCTGCACTGAATAGGATATCCTATGGTTGAATGGAAATGTGGCGGCTGTTTCTCAATACTGTACCACTGCAGTCTCTTCTGCTGTAATTCATATTGCAGCACATTGAATTCACGTTGCGTAGACATTACCTCCTCCGCGCTGTTCCTTGAAGGGTCAATTGAAAAGACTAGCAGTGCTGAACAAGGCCAGACCGTTGTTCAAGAATACGGTGAAAAGGCATGATAGCTGGCTGAATTCTCAAGCAAGAAAATATACCAGACGCAAAGCCTCATCCTGTAAATCATAAGCTATAACCATTGGCCCCAGCACGCCAAAACGCCGTCCCCACAGTTTCGCACATCATTTCCCACTGAGAGCCTGCCGCTTAATCTCATCCCTCCTCTTCTGAATATCCGCAGCTATCTTCTGCTGCTCCACTAACGTATTTTGCTGCTGCCTGGCCTCATCCTCAGCGGCCACTGTCCAAATTGGTTTATTGGATTTGGAATACACTTTCAGCTTGTTGACGAAGTCGTCGAATTCTTGTTGCGTGCTTTCGCGGTTGGCTAGGGACCGCCTTTGAAGTTCGGGATTGTAACGCTGGAGGGTGTCAGTGTTAGGGTTCGTGACGATGGTGGGGTGGAGGGTTGGAAGGGGGAGTTTACCTTGAACAGCTCTTCCTCGGTGGGCATGACGTAGTAGACCAGAGCTGGGCCGCCGATGCAGAGGATAGCGCCACTGACATTGGTTTAGCTGGGACTTTGGGATGGTATGGAGGGTGGTGGGATTACGAGGAGAGCATTTTGAACCATAAGCCTGCTTTCGACATGTTTTAGGTGGATGGTGCAGAGGAGCACCGATTTGGAAAGTGGGGGGCGAGAATCAGCACGGAGACAGGGTCACAAGCAGGGTTTTGGAGCATGTAGGCGCAGACCAGGAAGTGCTATACACCAATGATCTTGTCTCCACGTGAACAAAACGTTTATAGAAACGAATGTCGTGTATAGTTAGAATCGGTGATGGTTGGTCACGAGGTTAGCTAGTGTATATCAGCCACCCTCAGCCACCTTCAGCCACTTCCGGGCCGCATTTCAGCCCCTGTTAGTCAGGCCCACTGTCTCCATACCCGTTTCCATGTCCGAGCTTCGAGTCCTTGTCCTTGTTCCTGAGACCACAGCCTGTGTTGCTTTCGGCAGACTGATCCTTCACTCGTTCGCGCCATCATTCCTACAAACAGAAGCAGGCTTCTGTTTGGCAAAATACATACTACTGTCTGGAATCCGCTCTGCTTCAGGGGCGCCTCTTCCGAAGACTTCGCCGTCACACGTGAAACGGTTCGTTCCAAGTACCAGCGTCCCGGACATCTACACCTCTTACAAGCTGGACCTCGGACGTCAAGACTTCTCCTTGCACGTCGCCGATATCTATCATTAGGAACTTACGCCTGGGGCGCAAAGAAGGGGTGTGCTAATCATCCCATCCATCGTTCCGTCTTTGACCATGTACTCTATCATCCAGAAAAATATTTCCATAGGAGGCTGGTCAAACAACCACTACGATCAATAGTAAGAACCCCAGCGACTACAAATAATGGCATACAATCAACACGCGCCGTACGGCGCTCCTCAACCAGCGCACTATGGCGGCTCAGGCCGATCTTATGACAACTCTAATTCGAACGGACCCGGGTATGACGCGAGGGGCCAAGGAGCTGGCTATGATGACCGTAAGAGAAGGGGTCCTCCACGTCACCGAAACGGGTACGGGCCTCAGGACGATTATGGCTATGGTCAAGAGGACTGGGGAAACGGCGCAGCTGCTTCCTATGGTAACGATGGCTATTATGAAGGACAACATAGACCACGAGGAGGCGGAGGAAGGGTTCCAGGCCTGCCAAGACCGCGCCAACCTGGAGGACAGGGAGGCTACGGCTACAACGACGAAGGGTACAATAGACCACGAGGAGGAGGAAGGCCGCCAGGTCAGTCGAGGCCGCACCAGCCGGTAGATTCTGGAGGCTACGGCTACAACGATCCTCGCAGCTACGACAGTCCCAAACCCAAGCTAAGGCCACCGCCTCCTGTCGACCTTCATCAGCAGCAGGATTCCTACGTATCTCCTCTAGAACATGCCAGGCAGCAAGAGCAGTGGCCAGAGTACGAAACTCCGCGTAATGGCCAGAATAGTATGGCAGCGCAGTACAACGATGGCTACGGCTACGAGGAACCTTATTATGAGCCTGAGCCGCAACCTCCTCCATCATCACGTCATGGGAACCAGTCTCGCGCAAAATACAGTCGTCTGCAACCTGAAGAATATCCTCAACCAAGCTACTCGAATGGACATAGTCAGGCACCTCCTGCACTGACGCACCAACCTGCCTCCGATCCTACACCTGCCGACATGCCACTATTCAGACCTATTCACAAACAACCGCAAAATGGTGTTAAAGGTGGAGACGCTGAGCGGAAGCCGAAAGAACCGCCCAAACGAATCATTGACGACATCCAATCTCCAGACTCGCTAGGTTGGGATAACCCGTTTCCGACTTTCCCTGCCAAGCCGAAGAACTCACAATCTGCAGCGAATAGTCGCAGAACAAGCTTAGAGGAGGATCGGCGCTACAGGGGCCAGGATGGTAGGCCTCGAACCGCGAATAGCAAGGGCAGTCATGGGTCATCACGTAACGAACAAAATGGAGTGAACCCGGCAGGGTCTCAGAACGGAGCGGATCCTCGATCTTGTGGTGCTCCAGATCCTGTCCAGACTTATTCCAGTCAGACCAATAGCTATGAGGAGCCTCAATCACAGCCGCTGAGGAGTAAGTACAACCAGAGTGCCTCTGGGCAGTCAAGACTAAGAGACTATGCAAAACCCCGCAATGAACAATCAGACCAATTGAGGCCTTCTGGGGTACGGAGTCCGCACTCGGAAGACACCTTCGAGAGACCTCCTATCAAGGTGGATTCATCAGTCTCAGGCTATGAGCGAAGCCAAACTATGCCCACAGCAATTGCAGAGGTTGCTGGTGATTTCGGCCACCCGTCGGGGCTAGTCGATCAAGGGGGGTGGGAAGAGCCTGGTGCCATTACCGGATATTACGGTCCCGAGGACAAGAACTTCCTACCCACAGGATCGGGCACTACTCCAAAGCAGACAAATTTTGGCCGACCAGAGGTACACGTTAACGGTTACACATCCACTGGTAGCAACCCAGCAGCCCCCCAACAGGCTTCAACTCACAATGCCAATAAATCCCAAGATAGTGTTGGTGATCTCTTTGATACCTATTACGATCCCAAACCTTACGAAGCACCCAAGCCGGAGGTCCAGCCATATCGCCCAAGCCAACAGCAGAGGAATCGAAGTGCAGCTGAGGACGACATGCCGAACTTTGATGCTGTTTCCAGCAGCAACCCGAAACGTGGAATGAGTTTTGATGACCATCTTCAGCCCCAAATGAATCCAATTGTACAACAACCCTCGTCTGCCCCGTATCAAGGATATGACGAAGGCAGTCAACGCCCTGATCAACATCACTTTAAATCATCACCTCGAACGAAGTCACAGCCTGACTTGCATAATCCACGGTCTCCAAGACCCCCACCCAATAACGGTTTCAACTTTAATTTGCCACCAAGCGCAGATGGACGACCTGCAACATCTGCATCGTCAAGAGCTCCAGGGGCATATGCGCCTCAGAGTCCCGTCAGCGATCCCAGAGATCGCCAACGACGGCCTAACCCGCCGGCAAGACCACAAGATTATCAGCCTCCAATGCCCAGACGTGGCAACTCAAACGATAGGCAGAGGCCAAGAGATCCGTATGCTACGTCAGACCCAGGTGCAGCCGGACCTGATCGTTATCGTTCTCCGCCCTTGCAGAATGGACGCCCACCCGATGTACGAATGCAGCAGCCTAGCAACAGCAAATACCCTTCTCCGGGTAGTTCTCGGGGTCCTAGTTCACCTCCAAACAAGCCGCCCCCAAATCCAGATGCGTTGCCATACCACCCTGCTCCTGTGCGGCCCGGCCTCGCAGAAGGAGGTCAAAGAAATCAAGCACCGAAGCCTGCTCCCGTCAGACAATATGGCAACGTCTCGTCACCCACGCAGATCTCCAACCCAACCCAACCGCCAAAGTCATCTCGAGACTCAGGTCCACTCACACGTCAGGACCTCGAGAGACTGCAGCAGAGAGCTGCGGCCAATCCCAATGACCAGGCGCTCCAGCTTCAAATGGCCAAGAAACTTGTCGAAGCAGCGGCTGTACTGACAGACGAGCGAGCAGACCTGAACGCCCGCCGCGTGGCTCGTGAGAGGTACTACAAAGACGCTCTCAGAATCGTCAAGAAGCTTTCCGCCATCGGATACCCAGAGGCTACATTCTACCTCGGGGACTGCTACAGTCTCGGAACCCTAGGCGTGACTGCGGATATTAAAGAAGCCTTCAACTTGTATCAGACAGCCGCCAAAGCCAACCATGCCCAGGCTGCATATCGAGTAGCAGTCTGCTGCGAGATCGGCCAAGAGGAAGGCGGTGGGACAAAACGAGATGCTGTGAAAGCTATGCAGTGGTACAAACGAGCGGCGACCCTGGGAGATATACCTGCCATGTACAAAATGGGCATCATCCAAATGAAAGGCCTCTTGGGTCAACCAAAGAATCCCAAAGAAGCCATCGTCTTCCTCGTCCGCGCAGCTGAGAGGGCAGACAAGGAAAACCCCCATGCTCTGCATGAACTCGTAAGTCACTTACAGCCCTCCCCCTCTCCCCAAAAAAAGACATGCCAATTCTCAACTAACGTTCTCCAGGGCCTTCTCTACGAAAACCCCACCCCCGGCGACGGCATAACCAAAGACGACGCGACCGCCAAACACTACTTCACCCAATCCGCCACGCTCGGATACAAATTCTCCCAATTCCGCCTAGGCTGCTGCTACGAATACGGCCTGCTCACCTGCCCCGTCGACGCCCGCCAGTCCATCGCCTGGTACTCCAAAGCCGCCGTGCAGGAGGAACACCAGAGCGAGCTCGCGCTGAGCGGGTGGTACCTGACGGGCAGCGAGGGGTCGCTGCAGCAGAGCGACACAGAGGCCTACCTGTGGGCGCGGAAGGCCGCCACGGCCGGGTTGGCAAAGGCCGAGTATGCGATGGGGTATTTTACCGAGGTGGGCATTGGGGCGAAAGCGGATCTCGAGGATGCGAAGAGGTGGTATTGGAGGGCTGCTTGTGAGTTTCTCCACCCCCCCTACCCTTCCCAAGGGATGTTAGAGAGAGGGGAGAAGAAAGGGGAGAAGGATGCTGATATGGGATGACCAGCGCAAAACCTGCCGAAAGCGCGGGAGCGGTTGGAGGATTTGAGGAAGGGTGTGGCTGTCAAGCCGAAAGCGCGGGTGTCGCGGTCGGCGATGAAGAAGCAGAGTGATGGGGAATGCGCCATCATGTGACGTACTTCGAATACAGGGTTTTAATTTTCTTCGAGGACTGGGTTGGTTACTTTGTGATTGGGGCTGGGTCCGGGTACGTCCTGGATGAAGGGATGGGGTGCCTTAGCATAGTATCTGGATTGTGGTATTCGGGTTGTCGTGTTCCAGGGTGTTTCTTCTTCAAGCTGGATAACTACCACGTCCTCGTGCCTGAAACGATGGATGATTTGCGTTGCCTGTAATCGAACTCATACATAATACCTTACCATTCCAATCCCCGCAATCCGCTCTCGGCTTCCACAGGGCCTCAGGCCCACCTGAGCTATTGTTTACCCTCGGTGGCACTTATTTGTGATGCATGCACCAGAGGGTATAGCATGTCCAATTCCATTAACATAACTCCTTCCTTCTGGGGCAAATATTCGAGAATGGGCAGCGCACCATCAACATAAATCGTCCGTGGCAGCCAAACAGGAATAAGCCCGCATCTCATACCCCCTCCACCCACAACACTTACCCCCTCTCCCTACCGAGCACCTATTTCCCCCGCACCCTTCACCCCACACCACCCGCAAAGGCCCCCCCGCGCCCAACTCCGCGACCAACTCTGCGTGAACCTTGGCCTGCAGGCCCACCAGTGGTAGTCCGTGGATGAATGCTTGCTTGCCCCCTTAAAGAACCCAGCGCAAGTACATTTCTGATAACGCGTTTCCTTCCAGCTTCGACCGAGCAAACTCACCAGCGCTTGGGTGGTCTGAATGTCATTTTGCCCTCCGCGCTTTGGGAAAGCTGCCCACGTACACGTCAGTCGATCGATGGCGTTGGGAGGGGGAAAGGGGGATCATGGCAGGTAAGGGGGGATTCCTCGACGTCTGCTACGATTGCTTGAAAATTAATGAAGAGATTTCGCTTGAGCTGGGCGGTTGACGGAGTCCCGTCCTTGTTTTGAGGTGGTATGATGGAAAGGGTTTGTGATTGCGTTGGTAGTCTTGCTGATTGTGAGATTGTTTTGAAAAGGCAACGATGTAGTTATGTTTGGAATATTCATCCAGCAGATAGGCACACGAAAGCGGAAGAGAGAAAATGTGTGGGTATGTGGATTTTGGGGGTCCATGTGTTTGATAGTCAGAATGTTGAATTATCTGCCAAGAGGATGTCACTCGCGGCGTTTAATTGGTTGAAGAACAATTGGTGGCATTTACCCGCCACCCGTGGGACCACCTGGTTGTCATTCTCTTCCCCCAAATCGACTGTGACCAATCAGCGATCCTGGGGATGTCACCATCGAGACCTTCGAGAAATATATCATTCGCAGGGGCCGTCCACTTACGAAGAAGGAGTAATTCCCTCCATAGCAGTGTTGGATGAGAGAAAGAGATCTTTCGAGTCGGTACTGTACTAAAGCTTATTTTCAACTCCTGCAACACCCCTATGATGAAAAGTCTCAGCGTCTTCAAGTCGAAAGACTCAATATCAAACGATGTTTCTCCGAACCCTGTTCCAGTAATTTCGAACAGTCCGGATGACGGCCACTTACCCATCGAAGATCCAGAAAAACAGGTCGCCGTACATGCCGGGTCATCGTCAGAAAAGGTATCAGCGTTCAAAAGTCTTGGTCTTCTAGACCGCTTCCTAGCACTATGGATCTTTCTTGCCATGGTCATCGGCATACTCCTGGGCAACTTCGTCTCCAGTACCGGACCCGCCCTACAGAAAGGGAAATTCGTGGGCGTGTCGATTCCGATTGGTACGTCCCTCAAACTCACTATACTCACGAAGGGCTGAGCTGATTGAGAAAGCGGTGGGGTTGCTCGTGATGATGTACCCGATACTTTGCAAAGTGCGCTACGAGACTCTGCACAAAGCGTTCCGGGGACGGGAGATTTGGGTGCAAGTCGCGTTCAGTGTGGTTGTGAATTGGCTGATTGCCCCATTTCTTATGGTAAGGCCCCCGTCTGATACTGTGGAAGCTTGACTGACAGCCGTATTCGTAGCTCGCATTGTCGTGGGCTTTTCTCCCGGATAAATCTGGGCTGAGAGGGGGGTTGATCCTGGTGGGGTTGGCGAGGTGTATTGCTATGGTATGCTCCGCCATTCGCAAGCCTTTTCCCTGTGCAGAGAGTTGACTTGTTGCAGGTGCTCATCTGGACAGGGCTCGCGGGCGGGGATAATGAGTACTGTGCTATACTTGTGGCAATCAATTCGGTTCTGCAGATGGTTCTCTACGCTCCGTTGGCCATTCTGTTCATCACTGTGATTGGGCATTCCGGCAGTGGAGCTCAGGTAGCATACTCGACTGTTGCAACCAGCGTGGCTGTCTTTCTAGGCATCCCCTTGGGCGCCGCAATCATCACTCGATTTACCCTTCGATACATGGTGAGCGGGAAGTGGTATGACGAAGTCTTTATCAAATGGGCAGGCCCGTGGTCCTTGATCGGTCTGCTCTTCACAATCCTTGTCCTCTTCGCCTCGCAGGGACATCAGGTTATACATCAAATCGTCTCCGTTGTTCGGGTTGCCGCACCGCTCATTGTGTACTTCGGCGTGGCATTTTTCTTTACCCTGCTTGCAACACGCAAATTGGGGTTCGGATACAAGTTGGCTGCGACACAGAGCTTCACAGCCGCGAGTAACAACTTTGAGCTGGCGATCGCGGTTGCTGTGGCCACTTTTGGAGCGGACAGCGATCAAGCGCTGGCGAGCACAGTTGGGCCGTTGATTGAGGTGCCGGTCTTACTGGGTTTGGTGTATGTAGCTCGGTGGATTGGGAAGAGGAAGGGTTGGAAAGACTAGTGGTAATTGAGTCATGCATGAGTATAGAAAGAAAATCGTATGTTGGGGGAGGACCTCTTGGAGACATACCTCTTTCAAGAGACTTGAATGCTAGCAATTACCCGCCAAATCAGGTCGCTCAACTGGAAAGCCGCCTGGACCAGATAGGTAGCGTAGTGGCAGCCGCCACTTCTGGGGCTTTTGGTCCAGCATGGAGTCTGATGATAAGAAACCGTCCTGACCTTTATTGGCCCTCACAAGGATGTAGCGAGTCCCATCCCCGGACGTTTTCATCCTCCACCCTCGACTTCAAGTCGCATTCTTTTGATTTCGGTGCGTTCAGCAAACAAACAGTCGAAATCTTCAACATAAGCAGTTGTTTCTCATCCCTCATCTTCAAAGCCCCTCATACCCTCCTCAACTACCTTCCTCACAGCGCCTGCTGCTCTCCCAGTCTCACCTCCCTCCCCTCTACAACTCACAACCCCCTTCTCCACAGCAGCCAAAAACCCCTTCCTCACAAAGATCCGTCTTCTATCCTCCAAGTCCTCATACATCTCCCCATCCTCATCTCTCGGCGCCCCGAACAGATTCAAAGGTGCAAAAGCATTCGATTGCTTGGGTATCATGTGCGCCTGTGTATTCCTGAGAGGAAAAGGCCATCTCTCTCTCTCATTTCCCTCCTCGTCTGTATCAGACCCAGTAACGAGCCCGGCCTGTAAGAAAGTCGTAAGCACCGTAAGCGTTTTCGCGGTATTACCCTTCTGTCCTGGAATAGAGACAGTAGCCTTCCCCGTCCACTTTCCAGCCCCGACCGCAGCATCGCTGCTCTCAACCTCCCAACCCAAAACCAGTAGCAGAACTCTGAGTGTCTTGACCCACCCCCCTGGACATCCTACCACCCTCAGGCCTGAAGTCTCAACCCCCCATGCTAGGACGTCTAGACTGCTACCCCTAATCTCGGCCGCCAGATGCGTCAGCCCAGCGCGTATATATAGCAGTAAATTCCCCATATAATCGCCTAAATCCTTGTTTCCCCGTTTCCCGAGCTGGTGCAGCAGTTTTAGCAATTGGTTGCGGACGGAGTTGCTGCTATCAAGGATCAAGGGCGAGACTTTGGGGAAGATTACACCAAGGGGTGCGGGAAGCGGAGCGGAGACGGGGAGGCTCGAGATCGTGGATGTGATATGGGCGAGAGAGTCAGAGCGCTGGGCATGGTTGCGGGACGAGAGGAGAGAAGTTGCGTGTGTGAATCGGGCGTATAGGGTCGGAGGGGCAGAGGTGATGGATTGATTTGGAAGTGTGATCGCTGGAGTTGTGGATTAGTTGGGGCTTGAGCTTTTTGGGGAGGAACATACATTTGGCTTTGAAACTTGTGTCTGTGAGATTGGTGGGTTTTGGGCGGGCTTTTCCCACTTTGAGCTTGGGTTTTTGGAAGTCGGCGCGTTTTTGGGACTTCTTTCTTGAGCTGGAACCCATTGTAAGAGGATATTGGGACGATGGTTTGGAGAAGAGCTGAGAGAGGCTAATTGATACACGGCCATTGGGTTATGGAGGGCTAAACGGGTCGTGAGACAGGCTTTGGTGGGTTCTTGAGGCAGTGGAGAAGGAAGTTTGGCTTGTTAGTCCTGACATCCTCTTCTACTATCACTGGAGGAGTTTATGTCGTGGTAAATCTTTGGAAAACATTCCGTGGAAGATCGAAAGGGTCTGAACATCTTTCGTGCCTCGAAATCCTTAGATCCAATCGACTGCCCTATGTAACACAAGCATGGCCACCTACTTCCTCAACTTCACTACATTTGATCTCCAAATCTTTCCTTTCAAGTACGAGAATCGACCTGCAAACCCTCGTGATCACATCCTCGATCCTAAGCTCTTCCTACCGCTTCTCATCATTTACCATGCGTTGAGTTGCATCGCCCTGAAAGCCCCAAACCTCCGCGACTGCCCAGCTCGAAGAGATACTTGGTTCTACTCGTTCTACGTTCTTCATTTCCTCGTCCTAGCTGTGTTCATGGGATACCTTGCTGTCATTCATCGGACAGACTACGCGTTCGCAGACAATCTGGGACTTCTGGTCCTCGCGGGCATCAGCTTTTTGACCAGCATTCTGGCTTGAGACACTTATCGGCATAGGTTTGAAGATGGCACAAGCTACGGTATGAGGGGCGTTGCAAGATCTTCATTGTGAACAAGAATACTGACGAGATCGTTTTTACTCAGCCTGCATCTACATTGGAAAACCTCTCCCGGCTTGCCTCTAAACCGGGCGTTCAGTCAACGCTCATTCTCTCGAAAGCAGATGGTTCAATTATCCGCAGTACTGGTCTTCTAGCTTCTTCGGCTTTATCATCAGACTTGCAAGATCCAGCGCTTGGTAATGGCACAGGTTACAATGGAGACCCGAGCACTCCTGCGAAGAACGGCGCCGAGGTCAATTCCGAAGCTGGGAAGAAGGGCAAGACGGCTGAGGATGTTGCCAGAATGGTTTTTGCTTTCGTCTCAGGGGCCAAAAATTTTGCGGAGGGCATGGACCAAGCAGACGAAGTCAAACTACTGAGGATGCGGACACGGAAGAATGAGACTGTCATTGTCCCAGGTAAGCGTTCTCCATGCTTTTGGCTATCTCGACTTCCAAGATGGGATTCGAAGCTGACGTGTTTGGTAGATCCAAAATTTCTCCTCGTTGTCATCCATGACACACCGCCAGCTTGAGCATCGTTGATTGTTTTATACCCAAAAGTCTCCGACTTTCGTCCAGGAAGAGCAGTATCATACCCAAAGATAAGCATGGTGTATTGACCTACCATTGTCACAATCCCAAAGTGCTATGGCATCGCATCCCTAAAACAAGACATTAGATCTGGGGGGCCAAGGCCATCACAAAAGATCAGACCGCGAAGGGCCCAGGAATCAAGTCTCCCATGCTGTGTCTTAATGATGCTCAGGACGTCTTTGAACTACGCAAGTGAAGAGCGCTGGAAGGCTATGCAGGGATTGGAACAAACGGAATCCCTTGACCGCTCGATTAGTGATTGAGCATACGACTTGCTGTTAGTCTTTCTAGGTCGGGTAAAGGAGATATCAATAGGCATATTGGTGATAGAGAAAGCTGTGAATGGATTGTGGCCTCCCATCAACGAAGCCTTTCTTCGGCCTTGAATGAGTTTGTGTGTTCTTTGAATGTTCAACCACGGTCTTTCGCCTAAGCTGGGTTTACAGAGCACATTACAGGCATGTTCTTCGCCAAGGGATGTAGTATACCAAGGCCAGCGACACGAGAGGCACTGCCACATGATCTGAGAAAGGGATGATTTGTTGACGGCACTTTCCCATGATCACCCCAGATGATCTGCATGTGCTCCCCTTTTAGGGTCTCACCCCACGTATGACGTACCAAGCCACAATTGAGATCCAGGGATGAACGTGATACCATCACGTGCGCTACAGAACACAAGAGAGGGAAGGAACAGTAAAGGAAACACATAGGATCGTTGCATTAAATCTTTCCTGGAGAAAAGCAGAGTCCACCAGAACCTTTCATATACCATAGTACCTAACAGTAAGGTACCTAACAACAACTTTCACCATCCAACGCTAGTGCCTCCCCCGGGAGAAAGTAGTACATAAAGACTGCCCTCCCTCGTCTGCTCTTGTACTTCTACAACACACACATTCCCACGTCCTGCCACAATTATTGCAAGTAGCACTTGACGACAAACAATCACCAAGCTTTCAATAAACACAACAGCAATCATGTCTGACTCTGCGTATGCTACCCCACCTTCGTTGCAAGCATTCCCGCCTGCACACCCTGTTGCCTGACCCGCTGAATGTCAAAACCCTGGCTAAGTATAAAAATAGACGCAAAGATTTCACCGAAAAGGCTCAGGAGAAGATGACTCCCGACTCTCAGAAGTCCATGGTCGACAAGGCGAAGGAGGGGGCCACCAGCACCTACGACCAGGCGGCCGGTGCAGTGCAGCCAAGTCCGTTCTACCCCACTCCCTTCAGCTGAAGAGCACCAATGAACATGCAGCTAACAGCTTTCAGAGGGTGACAAATCGGCCACTCAGCAGCTCTCCGACTCCATGAACGAGACCGTGAGCACCAAGCCCGGCGAGAAGACCTACGTTGAGCAGGCTCAAGACATGGCCACCAACGTCTACAACCAGGCTGCTGGTGCCGTCAATGGTACATCCTTCCCAGTCCTTTCGCTCTTCGCCTGTTGAGTCGCTGTTCATGTGATCGCTAACATACGGTTTCACAGACGTCGTCAAGCAAGTCCAAGAATCTACAAGCTCCGAGAAGAAATAGATCGTCCTCCTTCATTGATACCCTCGGCAACAGTAGTGTCTCTTGTCTTTCGGGAGCGGCTCCTTTCCCTGCGAGGACCTCAAGGCAACGAATTGGAGTTTTAGGGTGGTCATGATCACGATGATGGATGGATGAATGGATGGCGGCTTACGGGCATTGAGTAGATCAAAGCATGACGTGCTTGCTCTTGCTTTGAGCATCATTGCTAGGCTTAATAGTGAATGCAGGCATAAGGGCAGAATATGATCGAGATTTGATTCCCTTACAACATTGTGAATGTTTCCCTTTAAGAACCGTACATTCCGACTTGACACGCCCTTCCCCCAAATCCAGCGACGCATTCACGAGAGCGGAACGAGGATAACTAATGGACATCATCGAGATAAAGCAGACTTCTCGAGAGCACAACCCAGCTGACGAAGCAGGGTGGGCACAGCAAATGTCGCTTTGCAAACGCCAAGTGTCAAATATTGGAGGCACTTGAAATGTGTACTAGTCTTGGTGGTATTGCTCAGGAAGTAACTGGTTCGCTCAGGCATAGATAATACGATTCGGGCTGCATATCAGAACGCTGAACAATTCACCACCTCTTCCTTCTGGTCAACGATCCTTTGATTGCAGATGTTTTATCTATCCCTCAGGACGATCGTGTAGAATGAAGATGGCCAAACCAGATCTTCGGTATTTCGAGGCGCCATATACAATTGATGAGTAGGTCACTTCGTTCAACGATCTGTACATACAGTCAAAGGACATCCCTATAGCCTTGTGATCTTCGAAAAAGAAGGTTAAATTGGCCCACCAAGAATATGTAGGAGGAATAAAATGTTTGATTGGTTGTTTACGACCATGTACGCAAGTTGTCTGGTATAAGAGAGAAAGGTAAGGAGCACGGTAAGGAGTATGGCTTAACCTGAATTATCCTATATCTTACCAGAATGCCGCTCCCGTTCTGTTGAGAATAGTGACTAAAAATGCGCACGCACTCCTAGATCACTTATTCAATTATATAACTCAACACGTTCCAGAGAGCGCCACTACGAGGGTGACGTAGCTGAAGGAAACCATTTCAGTTCCGCAGCCCTCGATTGGAGTTGCTCAGGGCTCAGGAACCGTTTCTAGCGCCTTGCTCGTGTGCTCCTCCAGAAACGCGCCCCTGGTATTGACATTTTGCACGCGGAAACTGTTCTGTTTCAACGATAAGTTCAAAGAGATAGACAGGCCGACCTCAATCGCTCAAGAGGCGTCCTCGAGGTGGGAAAGGAAGCAGCGGCTGGTGCGTGCCCAAAGAACTGCTCAGAAGGGATCTTTACGAACTACATTCTATCATGTTAAGACAAGAAGAGCATCGATGGAACTTCCACAGCTATCAATGCTGAAACCATAAATACTGGCTCAACATATACCCATTCACTCAACAACTACCGGAGGGTTTCTCGAATAAAGGAGGCTCAGTATTCCTTGTCGTATTTGGTGGCTGTCACGGCCACGGAGTTGCAGAGATCAGAGGCAGGTTTCCGACTCTGCTAGGTCGCACCATCTTCAAGGACCTGCTGGTGATGGTTCAAGATCTTACTACCTTGTCCAGGATTGCCTTGGACCGTATCATTGTTGAGACTCGTAACTTTTTGCATCGATAGTGTGGATGGAGGAAATATGGGACTCAATTTAGGTCGTTGAGGGGCTTGATATCGCACGAGCGTATCTGATATGAATAGTCAAGTCTGCAGCTAAATGCGCAAGGGGTTAAAAATTGAATCAAAATTCGGTATGTTATTATATTAGAATAAAATACATGGGCTAGGAAAGATGGTCTTCTGGCGCAACTGGTTAGCGCGTCCGACTGTTAATCGGGAGGTTCACAGTTCAATCCTGTGGAGGACCGTTGTTTTTTCCCCTCCGATCTTCTCACATTTCCCTCTCTTCATTTTATCTTTTTCTGCCCTTGAATGTGCCTGGACTTCGTCTTTCTCTCGGACTTTGATTCGCCGTTCCTCATACCCTATTTACCTCTTCATACACCACATCAACCTCCCCAGTCAATCCATCTCAAAACCCCCCCTCCACATCCCTCACCCAACCATGGCAAAAGACAAAGAAAAATCCCAAAACCCAGCCGCCGCTCAACGCAAGCTCGACAAAGCCAAAGCCCTCAAGAAATCCAAATCCGCCATCGCCGCCCAACGCACCGAACGCCTCGCGACCCGCAATCCCCACCGCCTCGAATCCCAAATCGCCGACCTCCACGCCCTCAAAGCCTCCTCAGGCGGAACCCTCTCCACCCGAGACCAAAAACAACTCGCCGACCTAGAAAAAGACATCGCCCGCGTGAAAAAAGCCCGCGAAACCCTCGGCGACAAAGCCCCCTCCTTCCCCAACAGAGGCGGCCGCGTCAGCGGCGAAGGCGCACGGGGTCGCGGGGACAGCAGCAGCAGAGCGGGCAGGGGTTCGTACAGCGGGCTGGGCAAACGGCGACGAGATCACCCCGACGGCGCTAGGGCCAGCGACCAAGACAGCGAGGACACCGACCCGGACGTCCGCCGCATCCCCTGGCCGCGGGATACCCCGCCCCCTCTCCCCCGCCACCACAATGTCCCCCGCAATGCGCACACGGTTCCCACCGCCAACGCCACGGCCGCGAACCTTGAGCCCGTCGCCCCCGGCCGGGAGCGCCCCCCTCCGACTACGGCAGCAGAGGGTCCGCCTGATACGACAATACCGGCTAAACCCACGCCCCTGGTGCAGGGGAGGAGGACGTATGAGGGGAAGGCGCAGGTGCGGGATCTAAAGAAGGAGGCGGCGCGGTTTGTGCCGGGGGTTGTGCGGAGGAAGATTGAGGCTGTGAG
>JAABUQ010000880.1_pt1 | contig 68803 bp, 60 predicted proteins | sample 5560001 | NCBI WGS metagenome assembly JAABUQ01 (sample SAMN10711888, study PRJNA513371) | rock metagenome | isolation source: Antarctica rocks | place: Antarctica: Victoria Land, Finger Mt nord | collected 2015-12-18
GATGCCGAGCTGGCGCGCCTCCAGATCACCCCCCATTCGTTCCACGGCAACTGGAATTACACGCTTGCCTCCAGCCCGGCTACCCATGCACACCTGTAAACGTTGTTCGTGCGCGGGCACTTAGCACGCAGGAACCAGGGGAACACGAGGTGAGCAGCCAACGCGTGACAGACGTCGCCATCGTCGGTGCCGGTGTCATGGGCCTCCTCGCCGCCTACGAGCTGGGCAGGCGTGGACTCAGCGTCGCCCTGCTCGAGCGCGATCAGCCCGCGAGGCAGGCGTCCTGGGCTTCGGCCGGCATCCTGACCCAGACCGCCCCTGGCAGCACCGACCCGTTCGAGCGCCTGCGCGCGGCCAGCGCACCGGCGTACCCGCAGCTTGCCGCGGACCTACGGGACGAGACCGGCGTGGACCCGCAGCTCACGCTGAACGGGGTGGTCGTGCCCGCCCGGGACGACGCTGAGGCGGACGCCATTCGCGCCGATACGGACCGCCTGCGAGCGGCCGGGAGCCCGGTGGAGCTCGTTGAAGGCGCCGCGCTGCGCGACGCCGAGCCGGCCCTGTCACACAGGATCCCGGCGGCGCGCCTGGAATCGGGCGGCCAGATCGACAACCGCCGCCTGTGCCTCGCGCTCGAGATCGCCTGCCGACAGCGCGGGGTCGACATCCAGACGGGCGCCCACGTCACCGAGGTGCTCAGCCAAGGCCCGCGTGTCGCCGGCGTGCGCTCGCTGACGGGCACCGTCAGCGCGCACCGGGTGGTGATCGCCGCCGGCAGCTGGTCGGGCCAGGTGAAGGGGTGCGAACCGGTGGTGCCCGTGGTCCCGCAGCGCGGCCAGATCCTCGCTCTGGCGCGCCGTGGCACACCGCTGCGCCGCGTGGTCCGCGCCATGAACGACCCGTACATCGTCCCGCGGGTGGACGGGCGGGTGGTGGTTGGGGCCACCCGCGAGTTTGCCGGCTACGAGGCCGCGCTCACCGCTCGCGGCGTCGCGTGGCTGCTGCAGTCGGCCATGGACCTCGTGCCGGCCCTGGCCGACGCTCCCATCGTGGAGACGTGGACGGGCTTCCGCCCCGTGAGCCGCGACGGCCTGCCGGCTATCGGCCCTGGCACGCTGGACGGGCTCTACTTCCTCACCGGCCATGGGCCGTCCGGCATCGCTCCAGCGCCGGCGTCCGTCAAACTGTTGGTGGCCCTCATGCTGGGCGAGCCGCCGCCCGTTCCGGCGGCGCCGTACGACCCGCGCCGGTTTGCCGCGGGGCTCAGCGAGCCGACGCAGGGGTAGGGGTCGGCAAGAGACGGGTCGGCTGCGGGACCGGCACGGTCGCGGCGCCTGATGGAACGGTGCCGGCCGCCGCCGTGCGCACGGGTGCGGGCGCCGCGGGGGTGGCAGCGATGTCCCCGCTGGCAGGGAGTTTGGTGGACTCAGCCGCGGGCGTGAGCCGCTCGCCAGCGCCCGCCGTCGCCGCGGACCGCGGCGTCGCGCCCGTGCGTGGCGCCGCAACTGTCGGCCGCACGAGCGGCGCTCGGGTGGGTGCCGCCGTCGGCGCTGGCAGCACGGGCTTCTGGGCCGGGGCGGGCGGCTCCTGGACCACTGGCGCGCGCGTCCGGACGGGCGCGGCCGTCGGCACATCCACGACTTCGAGCGTCGGGATGTCCGTCGGACGGCGTGTCGGCGGAGTCGTCGGCGTGGGGGCCACGGTAGGGCTCAGCGTGGGCGCCGCGGTCGGCGCAGCTGGCGGCGGCCCCGGGCTGGGCGTGGGCGCAGGCTCCGCGGTGGGTGCCGCCGCCAGCGCGAGGGCCTCCTGGGCTTCGGCTCGCTTCAGCAGCATGGTGCTGCCGAAGCCGAACAGATAGCCCGCACATGCCAGCAGGAACAGCATCGTTCCCAGCGCGTACCACACGCGCTGCCAATCGGACAGACCGTCGTACCAGCGGATGAGCTGCCGCACGCGCTCTGGGTACGTTCGCAGGGCTCGCTCGGGATCGCGAGGCGACGTCTCGCTCATCGGCACGGACCCCTAGAGCTTGATGGTCTTGATGGAGGCGACGCTGGCGGCGGTTCGGATACGGTCGAGCACCGCCGCTGGAACGGGTTCGTCGACGGCGAGCAGCATGAGCGCTTGGCCGCGGGGCGCCTGGCGACCTACCTGCATGGACGAGATGTTGATATCAGCCTGACCCAGCACAGTGCCAACCAATCCGATCATCCCTGGCCGATCGGTGTGTTGTGTGACCAGCATGTAACCGGGCGTCGGCGCGAGCTGCAGGTCGTAGTCGTCGATCTGGACGACGTGGGGGGTGCCGTCGAACACCGCGCCCGCAACACTCGTCGAGCCTCGGTCGGTACGGACTGTCACGCGCACCAGGCTTGTGTAGTGCTCCGGCGTCGTGGAGCGCGTCTCCGCGATGTCGAGCCCGCGCCGCAGAGCCAGCAGCCGGGCGTTCACGAGATTGACGGGCGTTTCCGAGATGGGCTCGAGCAAACCCTGGGCGGCGGCGGCGGTGATCGCGGAAACGTCTCGACTGGCTATCTCGCCGCGGTAGGTGACCTCCGCCGAGCGCAGCCGGCCATCCGCGAGCTGCGTGGCCAGCGTGCCGAGCATGCGGGCCAGCCCGATGAACGGCTGGACGACCTGCGCCTCGTCGGCGCGGACGCTGGGAGCATTGACGGCGAACTGCGCTGGCAGGCCCAGCAGCACCGCGAGCACGTCCTGAGAGACCTGCGAGGCGACGTTCACCTGCGCTTCGACCGTGGAGGCCCCCAGGTGTGGCGTTGCGACGACCCGCGGATGGCGCGGCAGCGGGTCGTCCGTCCCGGCCGGCTCGCGGGAGAAGACGTCCAGGCCGGCGCCGGCCAGGGACCCGGCATCGAGCGCCTGAAGGAGGGCCGCCTCGTCGACCAGGCCGCCACGGGCGCAGTTGACCAGGAAGGCGCCGGGCCGCATCGCCGCTAGCCGCTCGGCATTGATCAGGTGGCGGCTCGCTTCGGTGAGCGGGACGTGCAGCGAGACGAAGTCCGCGCGTGGCAGCAGCGCCTCGAGGTCGACCGGCTCATAGCCGGACCGACGGACGTGCTCGTCGATCACGTACGGGTCGAACACGAGCACGTGCATGTCCAGGCCGAGCGCGCGGCGGGCCACCTCACCGCCGACGCGACCCAGCCCCACCAGGCCGAGGGTTTTCCCAGCGAGCTCCGTGCCGAGATACCGCGAGCGCGCCCACTCGCCGCGCTTCATGGAAGCGTCGGCCGGCGCGACCCGCCTCGCCAGAGCGAGCATGAGGGCCAGGGTATGTTCGGCGGCGGCGACGGCGTTGCCCCCTGGCGCATTGACGACCAGGACCCCGCGGACAGTGGCGGCGTCCACGTCGATGGTATCGACGCCAGCGCCGGCTCGGCCGACGACGCGCAGGCGCGGCGCCGCGTCCAGAAGATCGGCGGTGACGCGCGTCTCGCTGCGGACGAGCAGGGCCTCGGCGTCCTGAAGCGCGGCGCGCAGCGCCTCCGGTGACCCGCCGTGGACCAGCTCGACCCGCGCGTGCCCACGCAAGGTCTCCAGTCCCTGGCTGGCGATGGGATCAGCCACGACCACGAGCGGCAGGGTGCCCGTGCTGGTGGCAGCCACCTCTGCTTCTACCCCTCGCTCCGCACGATCACCGGGACGAGCCGGTGAGGACGACGCCGCCCCGCTGCTCCTGGAGCTCCAGCCGCAGCGCTTCGAGGGCCGCGGCAATGTCCTGTTTGGTGACACTTCCCAGGTGGCCGACGCGCAGCATCTTGCCCTCGAAGTCGCCCTGCCCGCCCGCGAGCACGACCCGGTGTCTCTCGCGGAGCGTGCGCAGCAGCGCTGACGCCTGTACCCCCTCTGGGGCGTGGGCAGTCGTGACAGTGGGCGAGGCGTACGCGGGGTCCGCGAACAGGCGCAGCCCGAGATCGGCCAGGCCGGCGCGGGTGTACCGCGCAACCTGGTCGTGCCGCTGAAAGACGGCAGCCAGCCCCTCCGCCCGCATCAGGCGCAGCCCGGCCCGCAACGCGAAGACCAGACCGACCGCCGGGGTGGCAGGGGTGGCGCCCTTGGCGAGGGCCTGCCTGTGGGTCAGCCAATCGAAGTACCAGCGCGGCATGCGCGCTTCGGCTTGCCGCCGCCAGGCGCGGTCCGACACGGCGACGAACGCCAGGCCCGGGGGCACCATCCAGCCCTTCTGCGAGCCGGCAACCACCACGTCGCACTGCCACTCGTCGGGCAGGATCGGCACGGAGCTGACCGAGCTGATGCCGTCCACGGCGAGCACGACGTCCGGCCGTACGCGGCGAGCTGCCAGGGCGATGTGCTCGAGTGGGTTCAGGACGCCAGTGGACGTCTCGTTGTGCGTCACGAACACCGTCTGGATAGAGGGGTCTGCATCCAGGCGGGCGGCGACGACGTTCGGGTCGGCCGCCTGGCCCCAAGGAAAGCTCGCGAGCTGGACGTCGGCGCCAAAGGCGCGAGCCAGCCGGGCGAAGCGGTCGCCGAAGTAGCCGATGCTCACGACTAGGACGCGCTCACCCGGGCTGAGGGTGTTGGCGACGACGGACTCCAGGCCGCCCGTCCCTGACGCCGTCAAGACCAGGACGTCGTTGCGTGTCTGAAACGCCCACTTGAGGCCGTCCTCGCACTCGCGGAGCGCCGACGCGAACTCCGGCCCGCGATGGTTGACCATGTCACGGCCGAGCGCCTGGCGCACTTCGGCCGGCAGCGGGGTCGGCCCGGGCGTCCGCAGGTTCAACGGTGCGTGGTCCGCGGCACCGTCACGGTCGGTCATGTGCGCCGGATCATAACAGTCAGGTTGGAAAATGCCGCGCAACAAGCAGCAGGCCCGTATTCAGCGCGACCTCCACCCGCCTGGCCGCCGGCTCGTTGCTCACCCCCCGGCTCCCCCCGGCGACCAGCGTCGCGGCCTGGAGCGGCCAGCGCAGACCGCGCGTCGTCACACCCTGGGCGTCCACGCCGACCGGGATCAGGGACACCACCTCACCTTGCTCCACCTGCCATGCGTGGGTCTCGCCTGACCGCAACAAGCGGCACTCGTTCAACTCGTCCAGCAGCACGGTGCCCGGGGGCAGACGGGTTAGTAGGAGGAGGTTCGACGCGGCCTGGTCCAGCCGCGGCCCACCCAGGAAGCCGACGAGGAGCAGTGGTCCCTCGCCGCTGCCGAGCGCCCGCTGCACCGCTAGCTCGCCATCCGTCGCCTCCTTATCGCGCGGGTACTGCTCGATCGGGACGCCGCGGGCTCGCACGTCGGCCAGCGTCGCCGCGTCGATGGAGTCCAGGTCGCCAACGACGACGTCGGGGACGAGGCCAAAGGCGCGTGCAGTGGCGGCGCCCGCGTCGGCCGCGACGACCAGACGGCCTGGGTGCGCCGCCAGACGGGCGGCCAGGCGGGGCGTCGGCGCCACCGGGACACCGGCGAAGACGATGGCCACCGCGGCAGAGTAGCAGAGGGCCGACTGGTACACTGCCCGATGCTCGACGTGCGCCACTTCAGCTCGGCCGTGATGCACGAGTACGAGCGGCAGTGGGGCCAAGGCGGCAGCCACGCCGTGCGGCACCCGTTGCGGCTGAAGATGGAACGGCTGAAGCGGTGGGCGGAGCAGCCGTCGTCGCCAGAGGAGTTCGAGGGCTGGCTAGAGCGGGCCTGCTCCTCGGATGACCCTGGCGAGGCGCTTCTCGCGGACGAGCTGGCGCTGCTCTGGCGCGCTACGCGCGTGAGTGGCCAGCTTCCTTTCTCCGCCCGCCCGTCCGTGGACAAGCCCGCGGCCCACTGATGGAGGAGGCGGGCTGCGCGACGCCGCCTCGGTCAGGCGGCCCTGAGGGGCGCCGCGCCGTCGGTCCGCGGCGGTTGCACCAGCTGGCTTGCCCTGAACTGCGTAACCGACTCCGCGGGTTCCAGGTACAGATTGCCGCCGCACTCACCGCAGCGTGAGCCGTCGAGCCCCCGCACAGGCGGCCGGGCAGTGGATCTCCGCACGAACCGACCGCACACGATCTGACCCGCCGACCTGCTGCACATGACGCACACCACGTTGAAAACTGGCACTAGCTGGGCAGATCGCACGAGCCTTCCTCCAAGGCGGAGTCGTTTCCGCCCGTAGTGGGGCAACTTCCATGCCATTCCTCGGGCGTCAACGATCCGGGCTACGGGACCGTGGCGAACCTCATGAACAGCTCGCTGTCGCGCTCGTACAAGGATCGGAGCGTGAGTCTGACGGGCGCCAGCCTGTCCCCGACCACGAGTGTCAGAGGGTCCCGGCCGCCGTCCAGACGCGGCGCCAACGTCAAGAACAGCTCGTCCACGACGCCCGCCGCGAAGAAGGGGCCGTTCAGCGTAGGCCCACCCTCGCACACCACGCGTCGCAGCCCGCGGGCGGCCAGGTCGCGCACGATGGCCACGGGGTCGATCGGGGGACCCGGCAGCACGCACACGTCGATGCCCGGCCTCTGGATGGCCGACGCCCTGCCCTCGGCCGTGTAGACGATGCGCGGCCAGTCGGCGCGGGCCGACCGCAGGTACGGATGCTCGAGCGAGACGTCGCCGCTGCCGCTGACCAGGACCCCGACCGGCTGCGGCGACAGGCCCCGGGCCGTGCGCTGCGCGGCGAGGTCGTCAGGAACACGCGGCGTGAAGTGGTGTGGCCTGACGGTACCGGCGCCGTGCATGACCGCGTCGGCCTCGGCCCGGAGCAGGCGCATCAGACGCTGATCCGACGGCGAGCCGAGCCCGAGCGCCGTCCCGTCGACAGCGGCCCGCCCGTCGACGGTGGCGACCATGTTGAGCGCGAGATACGGTCGCTCGCGGTCGGCGGGCGCTGGTGGCAGGAGAGGCCGGCCGTGGATCGGGCCCCATGTGCCGGCTGGTGTAGGAAGCAGCTGCCGACCCCAGCCCGCGGCGGGCACGGACTCGGCCGTCATCGCGTGACCCCGGTGGAATCCGTGGCGCCCAGGCCCGTTGGGCGAGCAAAGAACGACGTCCGCTCCACGACGATCGGCAGGTCAGACGTTACGTGGAGAGCCACGCTGGCGTCTGGGGCCAGCGGATTGACGTCGATCGTCGACTGCGTCGTCTGCCCGAGGGTGAAACGGAGCGGCGGCGCATCGGCGCCATCCTGCCGCCGCAGCTCCACCTGGACGTTGGCCGGATGCGACTGCGGATTCAGGACGACGAGCTGCTCCTCGAACGACCCGGTTGTCTCGCCCGCGGGCAGGAACCACTCGGTGGCGGGCGCGGGCACCGCTGTCGCGTCGAAGCCCGCCTGGCCGTTGGCAAAGTAGATCGACCGCTCCACGACGATAGGTCGGTCCGCGTCCACGCGCATCCCGTAGCCAGAGTCGGGCAGCAGGGGATCCGTGTACAGGCTGGCCCGACCGTGTGGTGGCACGAACATCGGTTGGGTGACGACGGTGCCGGTCTCGGTCATGAAAGACACAGTGACGCTGGCCGGCGCGGAGTCCGGGTTGTGCACCAGCAGCCAGGTATCGAACCCGTTGCGGCTGGACCCGGCCGCCAGGAACCACGAGCGCGCTGGCGTAGCTGTCCCCATGGCGTCGTCGCCGCCCCGGCCAGCGTCGACGTACATGGCCCGCTCGACGACGATGGGCTGCTCGGACTGCACCTGGGTGGAGAAGCCGGCCGCAAAGAACAGCGGATTGACGTAGACCGAGCGCCGCCCCCAGGCCGGCACCACCTCTGTGCGATCGGACACCGTGCCGTCCTCCCGCATGAACGTCAGCTTGACGGAGGTTGGCGTCCCGTTCGGGTTCATCATGAGGATCCAGGTGTCGAACGGCGGCGCCGTCGAGCCTTCGGCGAGGTACCAGGCGCGGCTCGGCTGGCGCGCGCCCGTCGTGCTGTGGCCGTCGTGGCCGAAGTACATGGTTCGTTCGACGTACACCGGGATGTCGGTCTGGACGACGGTGCCGAACTCGGCATTCGGGAGGACGTCGTTCACCGCGAGCGTCGTGCGACTGTTTGGATCGACGTGCATCTCGTACGGCGTCTGCTTCCCCTCGGGCGAAAGGAAGATGAACGTGACTGTGGCTGGCCGCGGGTTCGGGTTCAGCAGCGCGAACGCGACCTGGAACGGTGGCTTGGTGCTTCCTTCGGCGAAGTACCAGCGGCGGGCCTCGGCGGGCAGCGGCGTGGGCGCCGGCAGCTGCGCGGTCGCCGGTGTCGCCGGTCTCAGGCTGGTGCTGTCCCGAGCGCGTGGCAGGACCCCCAGGCGCAGCGCGGCGACCGCCCGAGCCGCGTCCACGACCCCGGCGCCAACGCCGGCGTCGCTGCCCGGCCGCCCGACCGGGTCGGCCGTCCCCTGGAGGGTCGCGGCAATGTCGGCGGCGCCGAGATCCGGGCGCATCTCCCACAGGAGCGCCGCCACGCCAGACACGTGCGGCGCCGCGATCGACGTGCCCGACTGGCTGGCGTACGGGCCACGGCCGGCTCCGGCCCAGGCGGTGCTCGGCACCTCCACGCCGGGCGCGGCCAACGACACATACGGGCCCCGCTGAGAGAACGGGGCCAACCCGTCCTGGTCGTCAACCGCCGCGACCGCGAGGACCCCATCGAACGCGGCGGGGTAGGACACGGGGTTGTCCTGGTCGCCCGTGTTGCCGGCGGCCGCGACCACGAGCGCGCCCTTCTCCTGCGCGTAGCTCACTGCCGTCTCCAACGCCGCGGAGTAGCGCGATCCCGTCGAGCTGATGTTGATGACGCGCGCGCCGTTGTCGGTGGCGTACAGGATAGCTTTGACCATGGCGCTGTCGGGGCCTCGGCCGAGGTTGTTCAGCGCCTTGATGGGCAGGATCTTCACGTGCCACGCGATACCGGCGACCCCCTCGTTGTTGTTGCCCACGGCGCCGATGATGCCGGCCACGGCGGTGCCGTGGGACTCGTCGTCTTGCGGGGTCGGCGAGTCGTTGATGAAGTCGTAGCCGCCGTCGAGGAGATTGGCGCGCAGGTCCGGATGGCTGAAGTCCACGCCCGTGTCCAGTACGGCGACGATCACGTCCGGCGCACTTGGACGCTCGTCCCAGGCCTGCTCCATACGGATGCGTTGCAGGTTCCACTGGAACGCGTGGTACAGCGGGTCGTTCGGGATGACCTGGACGCGCTGCTCATCGTCGGGCTCGGCGGCGCGCACGAACGGACTGGCGCGAATCGCCTCCAGCGCCGGCGCGGGCTCCTGCCCGTCGTCCAGGGTCACGCGGTAGATGGACAACGGCCAGAGGCGCTCGGCGACGCGCAGCCCGGCGGCCGCGAAGAGGGCGGCGGCGCGACCGTCCGACGCGGGCTGCAACGTGACGAGGTAGGCGCGGCCGCCACCGTCGGCCGCCGCGGCCCGTACGCCGGGCCCGACCAGAACCGCGCAGCTGACCAGCGCCGCCGCCGCGACCGCGCACAGGGACGCGGGTACCACAGGGCCACGACGCCGCCGACGCACGCTAAGCGCGCAGCGCGAACAAAGGCAAGGCCCTGAGCAGGTGGAGCTCAGATGATCAGAAACAAGCAAGACTTCAGCCCACCTGCTTAGGGCAGCTCAGCGCCAGGGATGCGCTTGCTGCATGCGGCGGTCGAAAAGGGCCTGGACCTCGCGAACCCGTGCCGACGAGAGCGCCACGCCGGCGCCTCTCCCAGCCAAGCGCCGCAGCACATCCTTGAGCTCGCGCAGACGGGTGACCGGGATCGAGGAGCCCTCGATGCGCAGCTGCGCCTTCGGGCTGGTGAAGACGATGATGGCCGAGAGCGGCACGTCGACGCCGGCGTGCGCGAGCACGGCGCGGACTTTGGCCACCTGCTTCTGCGCGTCGGCGGTCGGATTGCCAAGGCCCGGCTCCAGCAGCTGGAAGATTCGCGAGCCGCCACTGCGCCGCCAACGGTCCCGCTCGCAGGTCACCAGGCCCGTATCGCCGCGGCTCACCAGCACATGGACACCTGCCGGACTGACGAGGATGTAGTCCGGCAGGCTCGTGGCCAGGAACGCGTACAGCTTGTACCGGTCGTCCAGGCCGCGAATCGCGGCGCCGATCTGCTCCTCCTGGCGGTGGCGCGGGCCCCACCGGCGCAGCTGCGTCTGTCCGAGCGTGTAGAGGGCCATGCCGATGGCGATGGCGGCCCAGGCGGCGAGCGGCAGCTGTGCCGTCGGGTCAAGCCGCAGCGACAGCACGAGGCCGATGGCGAACACGGCGAGGGCGCCGAGGTGGAAAGCCGTCCCCAGCCGCGCGCGGTTCTTGACGAGCTGCTGGTTCGCGACTAGCTGCATAACGGGAGGAGGGTAGGCCCCGCGGCCGATTATAGGGTCAGTCGGTCAGTACACGACCGGGTGTGGGCGCGCATCGCGCGGGGACGAACCCAACGCTCGCAGCGCCTGGCTCAGAAGCCGCACCCCGCGCTTGATGGCGGCTGGCTCGAGGGCCGAATAGCAGAGGCGCAGGCCGCGGACGGCCGCCGCCGAGCCAGGGCCGCTGCCGCCGGCGGAGAAGAAGAACGACCCGGGCACGAACGCCACCCCGCGCTGGACAGCCTCCAGGTACAGCTCCGTCGCGGTGGGACCCGATGCTGGCAGCTGGAGCCACGCGTTGAAGCCCCCGCGGGGACGGTCGAAACCGGCGCCCACGGGGAGGACGCCTGGCGCCCCAAGCGCATCAGCCAGCGTGTCGCGCCGCTCGCGGTAGGCGCACCGGGCCGTCTCCAGATGCGCCTGCAGTGTGCCCTCCGCCAGCAGCCGGTGGATCGCCCGCTGGACCAGCGCATCGGACGACAGGTCGCTGGCGTACTTGGCCGCTACCAGCTTCTCGAACACTGACGGGTGGGCCACCAGCCAACCCAGGCGCAGACCAGCCGCGACGAGCTTTGAGAACGTGCCCAGGTGGATGACGTAGCCAGCGTGGTCCTCGGCTTTCAACGAGGACGGCGCTGGCTGGCCCACCTCGAGGTGGATGAATCCGGCCGAGTCGTCCTCCACGATGGGCAGGTCATGGGCGGCGGCGACCCTGAGCAACGCCCGGCGCTTGTCCGCGCTCAAGCTACGGCCCGTGGGGTTCTGGTAGGTCGGCATGCAGTACAGGAGCTTCGGCCGATGGCGGACGATGAGCGGGGCCAGGGCATCCACGCGCAGCCCGTCGTCGTCGATGGGAACGCCGACGACGCGGGCGCCCCGGGCGCGGAACGCCTCGAGAGCGCCGAGGAAGCTGGGCTGCTCCACGAGCACCGCGTCGCCTGGGCCGACGAACACTTTCGCGGCGAGGTCGATACCCTGCTGGCAACCGCTGGTGACACAGATCTGGCCGGGGTCCGCCGTCATACCCCGCTCCTGGAGCAGCGTTGCTATCGCCTGGCGGAGCGGTGGGTACCCCTCCGTTGGGCCGACCTGCAACGCGCTGGCGCCCTGCTCGATTAGCACTCGGGAGAGCGCCTCCCGCAGCGGGTCGACCGGCGCCAGCTCGAACGCGGCGACACTGGCGGCGAACGAGACGACGCCCGGGTAGCTGGCCAAACGCAGCAGGTCCCGCTGAGAGGACGAGCCCGGCGCGACGGTTGCGGAGGCGAACTGCGGCAGCGCGCCGCCGGCCTCGAACGGGGCCAGCGGATCCTCTTCGGCACGCAGCGGCGGCGCCGCGACAAAGGTGCCCCGGCCAACCTCGCCGCGCAGGTAGCCCTGGCCGACAAGCAGCTTGTAGGCGGAGGCGACGGTCTCGGGCGTGACGCCCAGCGCCTCGGCCAGGGAGCGGACCGTGGCAAGTCGCTCCCCCGGCCCGAGCGCCCCGGCCTGGACGCGGCGTCGCAGCTCGTCGGCGAGCTGCCGGGAGAGCGGGTAGCGCCGACCACTGGTGCGGTCGAGCACGAGGCCCATGTCAGTCAGCACGAGCGCGAGTGTACGAAGCGCCGTCCGGGGGCTGACACGAGGTTCACCGTCGCGTCATCCCTCCACGGTGATGCCGCCGAGCTCGTCGGTGAAGGTGCCAATCCTGGCCGCCCCCGCCACGCCGCCGGCGTGGAGCGCCGCCAGCAGCGCGTCGCACCCGTCTGGCGTGACCGCCATCAGGAGGCCGCCCGAGGTCTGCGCATCCGCCAGCACCAGGCGCTGGTGGTCAGTGACACCCGCGCTCCACCGCACCAGGCCGTCGACGGCCTGGAGGTTGCGCCGCGTGCCCCCGGGCACGGCGTCCTGTGCCACCAGGTCCCAGACCGGCTCCAGCACGGGGACGGCTGATGCCATGAGCCGCGCGCCCACGTCGCCAGCTCCGACCATCTCCGCGAGGTGGCCCAGGAGGCCGAACCCGGTGACGTCCGTGCCGGCGTGGACGGCGCCGCTGGCCACCATCGCGTCGCTCGCCGCCCGGTTGAGCGTGGCCATGATGGCGACGGCGGTGTCCGTCAGCTCGGCCGACGCCAGACCCCGCTTGATGGCAGTAGTGACGATGCCCATCCCGAGCGGCTTGGTCAGCACCAGCGCGTCCCCGGGTTGAGCGCCGACGTTGCGCACCACACGGTTGGGATGCACAGTGCCCACCGCGACGAGCCCGAACTTCGGCTCCGGGTCGTCGATACTGTGGCCGCCGAGGACGGGGATGCCGGCCTCCGTGGTCTTCGCGGCGCCGCCCTGGAGCACCCGCGCGAGCACGTCCAGGGAGAGCGTCGCGCGCGGAAAGTTGACCACGTTGAGCGCAAAGATGGGCCGGGCGCCCATGGCGTACACGTCGCTCAGGGCGTTGGCGGCGGCAACGGCTCCCCACGCGTAGGGATCGTCGACGACGGGGGTGATGTAGTCGACAGTGGCGACGACGGCGAGGTCGTCGGCCACGCGGTAGACGGCGGCGTCGTCGGCGGTGGCCGCGCCCACGAGGGCGCGCGGGTCGACGATGGCAGGTAGGTAGCGCAAGACCTGCGCTAGCTCAGGCTGGCTGAGCTTGCAGGCTCAACCAGCGCCGTGGCTGAGGCTGGTGAGCCGGGGTGCCGGCGCGTCGACGTGCTCCATGACCACACCTCCCTTCTGGCAAGCTATCAGCTACGAGCTGTCAGCTATCAGCCGTCAGCCATCAGCTAGCGACTGTCGGCTACAGCGTACGGACGCCGTCAACCCTGAGAGCAATTTCTTGCGACAGCCGGTCAGAAGCCGAGCGCCGCGCCGTCGCTGCGTGGGTCCGCGGCGGCTTCCACGCGGTCGGCAAACACCTGGATGGCCTGCGCGTGCCCCATCAGCTCGTCCCAGCCGTCCACCAGGCTGACGCGCTCGTGGCCACGCGCCCGCAGCCCGGCCACGGCAGACTCGCCAAAGCGACCCTCGAGGCGGAGACCCCGGTACTCCTCGCCCCAGGTGCGGCCAAACAGCCAGCGGGGCGCGTCCACGGCGGCCTGGACGTCGAGGTCGTGATCGACAACCCGCGTCGCGATGGCCGCCTGGGTCTGGGGCTGCCCTTCGCCACCCATGGCGCCGTAGACAAGGCTGGGCGAGCCGCCTTCGCCCAGCAGCATCGCCGCGGTCAGCGTGTGGAACGTGCGCTTGCCTGGCTCGAGTCGGTTGTGGTGCTCGGGATCGAGCGAGAAGAAGGTGCCGCGGTTCTGAAGCAGGAGGCCGGTGTCACCGGCGACGACCCCCGAGCCCCACTCGAAATACAGGCTCTGGATCACCCCAACCGCGTTGCCTGCCGCGTCGACGCAGCAGCTGAAGGTCGTGTCACCGGCGACCCGTGGCGCCGGGGTAATAGCCTCTGCGCTGGTGCGACGGCCCATGAGCGCCGCTCGCTCGGCTAGATACGGCTCGCTGAGCAGCCGGTCGAGCGGGATATGTGAGAACGTCGGGTCGGTCAGGTACTGGTCGCGGTCCTCGAACGCGAGCGCGGTGGCGCGAACCATGAGGTCGACGTACCGCAGCGGGTCGTCGACGGTCCCGCGGACGTCGAGATGGTCCAGGATGCCGAGGATTTGCAGCGCGGTGAACCCCTGCGAGTTGGGCGGCAGATTGATGGCGAGCCGGCCGCGGTAGCGAACGGCAATGGGGTCCTGCCATTCAGACGTGTGGTGGGCGAAGTCATCGGTGGTGAGCACACCCCCGTGCCGTTGGAGAAACGCGCCGACCGCATCGGCTATGGCGCCCGTGTAGAAAGCGTCGCGGCCACCGTCGCCGATGGCCTCGAGCGTCGCGGCCAGCAGTGGATTGTGGAACAGGTCGCCGACCTCGTAGGGGGCGCCGTCAGGCTTGAGGAAGACTCTGGCGGTGCTCGGATACGCGGCCAGCAGGTCGTGGTGGGAGCGCGTCCAGCGAGCCTGCCCACGCGAGACCGGGTAGCCGTCGCGGGCATACTGGATGGCCGGGGCGAGACACGCCCGCAGGGGGAGCGTGCCGAAACGGCTGTTGCTCTGCGCCCAGCCGTCGACGGCGCCCGGAACCGTCAAAGCAGCCCGCGGCCCACGGGGGGCGATCATACGGGCGCCGTCGCCGAGGTACGCCTCGCGGGTGGCACCGGCCCCGGCCCGGCCGCTGGCGTTGAGGGCGAATGCGCGCCGCGAGACGGCATCGTAGATGAGCCAGAAGGCGTCCCCGCCAGGGCCCGTCATGTGCGGGTAGACGACGCCCAGGGCGGCGTTGCACGCCACCATGGCGTCGACGGCGTTACCGCCCTCCGTCAGGATCCGCAGGCCGGCCGCCGCGGCCAGCCGGTGGGGTGCGGCGACGGCGGCGCGGCGAGCCACGAACGGGCCCCGCGGCAGCGCGTCTGTCATGCGGCACCGAGCATACTCAACCCGTCTCTTCCTTCACCGAGGCGTCGCCGAGGGCGTGGGACGGTTGTCGGGGGGACGCGGGGTTGGCGTCGCGGCGAGCGCCGGGGTCGCCGCGCGCGTCGGTATCCCCACCGTTGGGCTCGGCGGGAGAGTCGGCCGGACCGTTGGTGCCGCGGTCGCGGTCGCGGTCGGGGCAGGGGTAGGAGTAGGGGTCGGGGGTGCGGTCAAGCTGACCACCACGCGGCCCTCCTGGGCGTTGTCGAAGCTGTCGTACACGCGCAGGCGCAGGGTGTAGCGCCCAGGCTGGGCACCCGCCGTGTTCCACACCGCCAGGAGCCCGTTGTCTACGGCCTGGGCCCGTTGCTCGGTCAGCGCCGTCCAGGCGGACGGGTCGTCGCCAGGACCGACGTCCAGCGTGTAGTGGTGGAAATCGTCGACGTATGCCGTGCCGACGACCTGGGCTGTCGTTCCGATGGTGAGCGCGTCGTTTGGCCGCGGCGCGGCAAACTCGGCTCGCTTTTCACCCGTGTAGACGTCGCTACAGTCGTCGCGGGGTGGGTCGGGGTACCCATTCGCCTGCGCCCAGGCGTGGTACTGGTCGGGGAACACGGCGAAGATTTTGGCCTCGCGGGCGTTGGCGGGCACGAGCGGGGTGGCGCGCTTGCCGTTCACCTTGCAGACATCGACCCGCGTGTGCATGTCGTCGGACTTCGTCGGGCGGTTCAGCCCTGGCGCGAAGACGTCCTTCACCACACCATGGATGGGGAGCGTGTTCTCGCGGCACTCGGGTGTCGGCAGCAACCCGGAGAGGGCGCACACCTCGCCCTCGACCACGCCAGCAGGCACGGCGAAGCTCGTCGCCGGCTGTCCCTGGAGCGTCGCCTCCATGAAGTCGTGCCAGATCTGGCCAGCACCAGCGACGCCCTGCACGTCCTTCATGGGGGTGTTGTCGTTGTTGCCGACCCACACTCCTGTGACCAGGTCGGGCGTGTAGCCCACCACCCAGGAGTCGCGGAACTCGTCGGTCGTGCCGGTCTTGACAGCGGCCGGCCGTCCCTGGAGGACCAGGGGGCTGTTGCGCCCATAGGTGGGTGCGCGGGCCGCGTCGTCGGACAGGATGGAGGTGATCTGGTACACCAGTCGCGGGTCGGCCACATCGACAGGTGGCGGCGGCTGGTACTCGTAGAGCACTGTGCCGGCGGCGTCGGCCACCTTCAGGATGGCTACGGGGTCTCGTTGTCGGAAGCCGGGCTCGGACCGTTCAGCCGGGACAACCTCCCCGACCTGCCGGCCGCCGTTGGCAAAGCCCGCGTAGGCGTAGGTGAGGTCGATCAGACGGACCTCGCCACCGCCGAGCGTGACGGAGAGCCCGTAGCGGCTCGGGTCGCGGAGATCCTGGATGCCCATCCTGTGCGCGGTGGCCAGCATGTCTGGTACGCCGACGAACTCGAGGGCCTGGACGGCCGGGATGTTGCGCGACTCGGCCAGGGCGCTGCGGACGCGCATGGGGCCGGGGAACTTGCCGTCGAAGTCGCGCGGGCTATAGTTGCCGCCGAACATCGTCGGAATGTCCATGAGGACAGTGGCGGGGCTCCAGCCCTTGGCAAACGCGGTGAGGTAGGTGAACGGCTTGAGGGTGGAGCCGGGCTGCCTGGCCGCCCGGGCAACGTCCACCTGGCCGCCGATCGTCGGGTCCGAGAAGTCGATGGAGCCCAGCAGGGCCAGGATCTCGCCCGTGCTGGGCTGGATGGCGACGAGCGCGGCGTTCGTGGCATTGCGGGCGCGGATGGCGTCGATGTGCTGGCGTGCCGACGCCTCGGCCGCGTGCTGGGCGCCGAGGTCGAGGCTTGTCGTGATCTGGAGGCCGCTCCGCAGCAGCGCCTCGGTCCCGAATTGGGATTCGACGAGCTCGCGGACGTAGTTGACGAAGTGCGGCGCCTCGCGCGGGCCGCCATCGCTGGGCGCGCGGAGCTGCAACGGGGCCGCGCTCGCCTCGGCCCGCTGCGTCGGCGTGATGGCGCCGGTGCGCTCCATCTGTTCGAGAACGTACGCCTGGCGATCGCGGGCGGCCTGGAGGTTGGTGAACGGGTCGTAGTAGGCCGGCGCCCGCGGCAGGCCGGCGAGCAGGGCCGCCTCGGACAGCGTGAGCTGCTTGGCCGACTTGCCGAAGTACGTCTGCGCCGCGGCCTCGATCCCGTACGCCCGGTTGCCGTAGCCGATCTCGTTCAGATACATCTCCAGGATCTGGTCCTTCGAGTAGCGGCGCGTCAGCTCCATAGCCAGGAACGCCTCTTTGATTTTCCGCTCGGCGGTCGGCGCAGGCCCGAGCAGCGTATTCTTGACGAACTGCTGCGTGATCGTGCTGGCGCCGCTCTGCGGCGTGCCCGAGCGGACGAACTGGTAGAGCGCGCGCACGACCGCCCGCGGATCGAAGCCGGGGTTCTCGTAGAACGAGGCGTCCTCGGCCGCGACCGTCGCCTGGCGGAGCAGGGGCGAGATCTCGGACAGCGGGACGACGGTGCGCTGGCCGCCGGAGGGGTCGTCTATCTCCTGGAGCAGCGCGCCATTGCGATCGAAGATGCGCGCGGTCTGGAACAGCTGGCGGTGGGCCAGCTCGCCAGGGTCGGGCAGGTCCCGCGCGTAGTAGGCATAGAGGCCCATCGTCGCCGCGAAACCGAGGGCCGCGAGGAAGACGATGAGGGCGCAGAGGGTGAGGAGGAGACGCATGGAGGCGCGCGGGCTCTGGCGTTGTTCGATGGCGGGCCGACGGCGCGGCTAAATTGTAGCCATGCCTCCCAGCGACAGCCCCGAACTAGCCGCGCCCCCGTTTGCCCACCCAACAGCCGAGATAGCACCGGACGCGGTTCTAGGGCCCGGCTGCAAGGTGTGGCGCCAGGCGCACGTGCGTGAGGGGGCCGTCCTGGGCGCCGGCTGCATCATCGGCGCTGCCGTCTACATTGGCGCCGGAGTGCGTCTCGGGCGCAACTGCAAGATTCAGAACCAGGCGCTGCTGTACGAGGGGGTCGAGCTGGAGGAGGGCGTGTTCGTCGGGCCCCAGGTGTGCTTCACGAACGACTACTTGCCGCGCGCAGTCAACGCCGACCTGTCGCTGAAGTCGGCGCACGACTGGACGGTGGGCAAGACGCTGGTACGCACCGGGGCGTCGGTCGGGGCCGGCGCCGTGGTCGTGACCGGGGTGACGATCGGCCGCTGGGCGCTCGTGGGCGCGGGGTCGGTCATCACGCGCAGCGTGCCGGACCACGCCCTGGTGTTCGGCAACCCGGCGCGTGTCCAGGGGTGGGTCTGCGCCTGTGCCCGCCGGGTGGCGGCGCGCCGGGCTGCCGACGGGGGCGTCGAAGGCTGGTGCCAGGCCTGCGGACGAGCGTTCGACCTGCCAGCCGAGGCGGCCGCTGGCCCCTAACTCAAGTTAGCTCGCGGCAGCCAGCGCCAGCGCGTCGCGGGTGGCGGCGAGGTTGGCGACGGCCAGGTCGCAGTACTCTGGGTTGATCTCGATCCCGATACCCTGGCGGCCAAGCTTGGTCGTGGCGACGAGGGTGGTTCCCGACCCGAGGAACGGGTCCAGAACCACGTCGCCCGGATAGCTGTACAGCTTGATGAGGCGCCGCGGGAGCTCCTCCGGGAAGGGTGCCGGGTGGCCCACCCGGCGTGGGTTGGCACCGGCGAAGGTCCACATCCCCAGGGTCCAGGCCAGGAACTCGTCGCGGGTTATGTCGCCACGGCGACCGTCCAGCGGCGGCCGACGCCAGGTGCCCGAGTAGAACACGGCGATCATCTCGACCGGGGCGGTCACGAACGGCGCCGACGGCGACAGCCAGGAACCCCAGGCGGTGCGGCGGCTGATGTTCTGCTCGTTCCAGACGATACTCGTCTGGTACGTCCAGCCGACCGCCTGGAAGATGCGCAGGTAGTCCGCGTAGATGGCCCGCTTGCCGCCCTTGTTCGAGTCGAGGGGAATGTTGATGCAGACCCGGCCGCCCGGGGCGCTGACCCGCAGCAGCGCCGACGCCCAGGTCGTCACCCAGCGCAGGTACTCCCGGTACGGCTGGTCGTCGGTGTAGCCCGTGTCGCCGTAGTCTACGCCGAGGGCGTACGGCGGCGAGGTCACGACCAGATTGACGCTGCCCGCGGGCAGCGCCTCGGCTAGCAGGGCCGAGTCGCCGCGCAGCACCAGGGCGCTCGCGTCGGCAAAGACGGTCCTGGGAAGCCCTCCGTGGAGTGGGCGGTCATCCTCCCCGTACACCTCGTTCGGGATCGGCTGAGGGAGGGGCCGCAGCGGGGTCAGCAGCGCGTCAGTGGAGGGGAAGGGAGCGACCGAAGCGAGCACCCCCGCATTGTGGCGGCGAACAGGGCGCCAGCGGGTAACAGCGGCGTCTCGCGCGACTCACAGGGCCGTCACGGGGCCGGCCCCCGACTGGAGGGGCCGCGCTAGGGAAGTCGCGCCAGCACGAGGGTGTGGCGGGCGACACGGCTGACGGCTGGCTTCGAGAACGCCAGGGGGTGATACGCCACCTTCCGCCAGGCGTCGACCTGGTCGGCGTAGTGGGGCGAGCCCCGTTGGCCGCTCTGGCCGCCCGGGATGCACGACAGCGTGGCGTCCCAGTCGCTGCAGTCGGCGATGAAGCGGTACGCGGACACGGGCCCGCCGCCGTGGAGCGCTCCGGCCGCGTGGCCGCCAGCCCGCACCGTCTCGAGGTCGCCACCCCAGGGGAACGAGGGGACGTCGAACAGCAGCCCCAGGGGCTTCCTCGTCGACAGCGGGTGCTGGAACGCCAGCGGGTGCAGCCGGCCCCACTGCCACCCGGTCGGGTCGCGGCCGAGGCGCCGCCGCAGGAAGCGAACCGAGGACCGGAAGGCGCGCTGCACGTCGTCTTCCACGTGCGCCCCGTGGTCGGCGGAGGCTGATTCGGCCCACGCGGACACGCGTGCCAGAACGCGGCTGGTCTGCAAGAAGTAGGCGGACCAGACCGGACCGACGACAGGGTGCGGCCCAACGCCGAGCAGGGCGGGCAGCGACTCTCCCAGCGCCTCCGCGTGGCTCGCCCGCACGAGCTCGTTGCGAAACACCGCGTAGACCGCCGCGGCGCCCGAGTCAGCGCTCATGCGGCCGTCCCAGTGCGCCAGCATCTCCAGCACGCGCGCCTCGCGCCGGCCGATTGGCCCGAGGTGGAGCGCCAGGAGGCGCGCGACCTCGCGCCCAGGCAGGCTCACCTCGTCGGCTTGCAGCGCGCTGAAATCCACCGCCGAATGCTTCCGCTTGCCTTCGAGCACCTGGCGGATGCGGCGGTAGCGGGCCGGGTCGACGAACTCGTGTGATAGGAACGGCCGGCTCCCCTTGGCTGGGTCCTGGTTCGCGTTAGCCCAGAGGCCGTCGTCAGGATTGAACGCCCGGGGCAGCTCATCGAAAGGGACGACACCTGTCCAGTCGTAGCGGCCCGTCCAGCCCGGCGCGGGAACGAGCCCGTCGCCGCGGGCCCGGACTGGGATGTGGCCCACCATCTGGTAGCCGACGTTGCCGTCGACGTCCGCGTACACCACGTTCAGCGACGGCGTTTGCCAGCCGGCCAGCGCAGCGCGGAACTCCTCCCAGCTGGTGGCTCGGTTGAGAGCCAGGAGAGGCCCGGCTGTCCGCGTGGCCTCCAGGACGACCGACTTCAGAGCCAGGCAGCGGTGCTCGTCGGGCAGCAGGGGCGTTGGGGTGATGAGGGGTCCGTGGCGAGTGACGAGCACGTCCTCCACCCAGGGCTGCTTGCGACCCTTGACGTGGATCAGCTCGCGGACCACGACACCTGTGTCCCAGCCCGTCCCAGTCTCGGTGCGCCGGCGATCGCCCGGGTCGAGCCGCTCGACGAACAGGTCCTGCACGTCCGCCACGGAGGCCGTGATCCCCCAGGCGATCCGCCGGTTGTGGCCGATCACGATGCCCGGCAAGCCTGGTATGGAGGCGCCGGCGACATTCAGCTCGCCGCCCCCCGTGAGATGCGCCTCGTAGAACACGCTCGGCACGCGAGGGAACAGGTGCGGGTCGTTCGCCAGCAGCGGCCGGCCCGTGCTGGAGCGTTCGCCAGACACCACCCAGGCGTTGCTGCTCGGCGGGCCACCGGGCGCCAGCCCGGGCGGCAGGGCGGCGCCGCCCGGCGCCGCGGCCGGACCCCAGTCGTCCACCTGAGGCAGCGTCGTGGAGTCCGGTCGCCACACGTCCGGCTCCAGCGCCGACGCCGCCACGTACCCGAGCTTGGCGATGAGCCGCGAGCGCATGATCTCGCTCTCCCAGTTGGGCGACTGCGTGAACGCCATGTACCGGCCGAAGCTCAACGAGTCGAGCGGCTCCCACGGTCGGGGCTGAACTCCGGTGAGCACCAGCTCGATGGGCAGCTTGCCGGTGGCTACCAGACGGGCCAGGTATGCGTTGACGCCAGCCGCGTAGGCGGACAGGGCAGCGCGGACTTCGGCATCGGTCCCCTCCCACTCGGCCTGCGCCGCTCGGTGGAGTCCGACGCAGCGCATGAAGCGATCGATGTCCAGCAGGTCTGGGCCCAGGGCCTCCGCCAGCTGCCCGCGCGCCAGGCGCCGACTCACGTCCATCTGCCAGAGGCGGTCCTGGGCGTGGCAGTAGCCCTGGCCGAACAGCGCATCGGCCAGCGAACGCGCGCTGATGTGCGGGATCCCCCACCGGTCGCGGCTCACGTGGACCGTGTCCCCGAGGCCGCGGACTTGGACCTCGCCGTCTAGCGGGGGGAGCGAGCGCCTCAGCAAGCAGCCCACCGCGCCTGCGCCGACCGCGCCAGCAGCCCCGGCCGCGACGCCCGCACCGCGCAGAAACGGTAGCCGCATGCGGTGCGCCTAAGCAGGTGGCTTTAAGACTAAGTCTTGCTTGCTTCTGATCATCTGAGCTCCACCTGCCTAGGCTAATATCTAATATCTTTGTCGCGCTACGCGCTCAGGGCGTGCCCGTCTCGGAGGAGCCGCTGTCCCGCTCGCGCAGCTGTTTCAGGAACTCTTCAAGCTCGTGCACGACTGCCTGCGGCGTCGGCAGATCGATGGCGGGACCGCCCGCCGCGGGCTGGTCGGCGGCTGCTGGCGACGACTCGTCGTCGGGGAGGGCCGGCGGCTCGGGGGCGCTCATCAAGGTCAGCATGCGGTCTACCTGCTCGCGTAGCTCCGGCTGGTCTGTGAGCAGCTTGTCCACCTGTCGCACGAGGGCGCGGCCGCTGCGCTCCAGATCAGCCAGCTGGAGGGGCACGCCGGTCATGGTGGCCACGGCTTTGAGCAGAGCGTACGAGACGCGCGGGTTCGGTACGCCCTGGATGTAGTTCGAGGCGAAGCCCATGACCGCCGCGGCCGGCACGCCGCGGGCCTGGGCCTCCGCCAGGAGCGCCGTGACGAACCCGGTCGGCCCCTCGTAGTTGGTGAAGCTGACGTTGTTCCGCAGCAGGACCTGGCGCAACGCCGAGTCGGTTGCCCAGCCGGTGAGCGGCACGTTGGCCCGGTGGTGCACCGCGCCGAAGATCGAGCCGACGGTGATCAGACTGCGGGCGCCGAAGTGCTGCAAGACATCCAGGATGGCGCCGGAGAACGTCCGCCAGCGCAGGTTCGGCTCAGGCGCCGAGAACAGCAGCAGGTCGCTGTCGCCGTCGGCCGGCAGCACGGCACCGTGGAACTCGCCCCGTGGCCAATGGATGGCGCGCTCACCGGGCGCGACGACACTCGTGAGGGGCCGCGTGTCAGTGAACGAGTAGAACTCCTCCGGGTCGATATCGGCCAGCTTGCGGGTGCCCATACTGGTGATCAGGTGGCGCACGGCGTTGGTGCCGCCCGAGCCCGCGTCGATCCAGCCGCCGAACGCCAGGATGGCGTGTGGCTGGCGCAGGTCCGCCTGCTCGGGGCTGGGGAAGTAGCGGATCACGTCGGCCGGGCTCGGCACAGTCCGAGTATACGGTTGTCCCTAGCCCGCGCTGCGCGGTCAGGTGGCGACGCCGCTGAGGAAGAAGAGGGTCCGCGCCACGATCTCGCCGGTCAGCACGAGCGCCGCCATGATGTACAGCAGCCCGGTGGCCGAATCGAGCGACCGAATGCGGGCGGTGCGCCAGGCCATGATGGCGACCGCCGGGGATACGACGAGCCCGAACACCACGCGGACGGCGAAGAACAGGCCGTACTCCCCCAGGAGGGCGGGCGCATGCGCCGCTCCGGGGAGGAGCAGGAGCAACGGCAGCAGGAGCAGCTGAGCCACCATGGCGCCGAGGCTGAGGAAGACGAGGCGGATCAGAGGGCGCGTCGACAGCCCCGGGGTCACCAGGTACCAGTGGCCGAGCGACAGGCCGGTGACCGCGGAGCCGAGCGCCACGGCCCCCGCCAGGACCGCGAACGGTGCGCCAAGGCCGACCAGCTGCGGGCCAGGATCGACCAGAGCGGCCGACCACAGGGCGCCCAGCCCTGCCAGCGGCACGATGGGGCCGAGCAAGCCGGCCGCGGCCAGGCGACGGGCCTGGAGGGCGACGAGGTAGCCGGCGAGAAGCACGATGAAGGCGATGGTGAGCGTGCGCTCGGCGGTAAACCAGAGCCCGGCTTCGGCCCGCAGGAACACGGTGAGCGGGGGCGGAAAGCTCGTACGCAGCCACAACGCGAGCGCGGCCGTGGCCAGCAGACAGTACCCGGTGAAGAGGGCGAACCCCCGGCCTACCTCGCCGCGAAGGTGGACGAGGAACAGCGCGATGGCGCCACCGACAGCAGCCTCCAGAAACACGAGGTACGCGGACAGCGGCAGCGCCTGCACGGCGCGGTCAGGCTGGTGAGGTGTGTGCCCGCTCGTCCCGGCGACGCTGCTCCGTCTCGTCGGGGCGGGCGTAGTCGTCGGCCAGGCGGTACGTGATCCCAATTTCTGGGGTTGAGGCCTCGAAGACGACGGCGTCCTGGTCGGCGGCAGCGCACAGGCGATGCCGCTGGCCGACCGCCACGTGGTAGCCCTCTCCAGGCTGGAGAGGCACGTCGTGCAGCTGCCCATCGGGCCCCTCGAGCACGAGGAAACCCGCCCCCGAGACGAGCGTCTGCGTCTCCACCTTGGTGTCGTGGAGCTGGAGGCTCAGGCGTTTGCCAGCGTGAACATGGATGAGCTTCGCGGTGTACGGCGCGTCCTCGGGCGACAGCAGAATCTCGTGCCCCCACGGCTTGTCGATCCGCCGGGCGTATGGGGCCAGGGAGAACCCGTCTCGTGGGAACGCGGGAGGAGGTGGGCTGGACATCGGGACTTCAGGATAGCTGGGGCAGAAGGCGCTGGTACGTCTGGTCGAGCGTCTCGGGCAGCACCTTCGTGTCCGCCACGACGGGCAGGAAGCTGGTGTCGCCGCTCCAGCGCGGGATGACGTGGACGTGGAGGTGGTCTGGCACACCCGCGCCGGCGGCCTGGCCGAGGTTCATGCCGACGTTGAGCGCATCCGGCGCGTAGACCCGGCCGAGAGCGGCGGCGCACCTCTGGGTCAGCGTCGTAAGCTCGACGGCCACCCGGGGGTCCAGCCGCGCGAAATCGGCCGTGTGCTCCAGCGGCGCCACCAGCAGATGCCCGCTGTTGTACGGGTACCGGTTGAGCAAGATCATGGCCCGTTCGCCGCGGTGGAGGACGAGGTTCTGGCGGTCGTGCTCCGTGCCGGCGGCCCGCACGCGACAGAGAAAACAGGGCGTGGGACTCGACCCCGTGGCGGACTCGATGAACTCGCGGCGCCACGGCGCGTACAGGCGATCCACGCGCACAGTGTAGGGGAGGTGGTCGAGCGGTGGTCCATCAGCGTCTACAATGCGGCCGTGCCCGACAGCTCCGCGTCGCCGCCGTTCACGCCCTTGCAGCGGGCTATCTACGACGTGGACCAGCTCGGGCTCACCCTGCGTGACAGCATGCGGCTCGTGACGCAGCAGCTGGGGTTCTTCGTCGGCCAGCAGCGCTACCTCCAGGAGCGCGAGCGGATAGCGGCGCTCGTGGCCCAGTACGGGGCACCCGGCGACGGCGCGAGTCCAGCGAATAGCCCGGCGGGAGCCGGGCACCAGACTGGCAGCCCCTGACCGTGGGCTCTGAGCCGACGCTCGCGCTAACGCCGAGGCACGCGTGGCCATGCAGATAGGGATCGGCGGTCTGCCAGGGGCTGGCAAGACGACGCTGTTCAATGCGCTCGCCCACCAGCGCGCCCAGACTGGCGGCTACGCCGGGGTGGAACCGAATCTTGCCGTGCTGAAGGTGCCCGACGAGCGCCTGGACCGGCTGAGTGCGCTGTTCTCGCCGCGGAAGCACACGCCAGCCGAGGTGCGCTTCGTCGACGTCGCCGGCGTTGCCAAGGGCATGGGCCAGGACAGCGGCGCCGCCATCCTGGCGCACCTGCGCACGGTGGACGTCCTGCTGCACGTGGTTGGCGCTTTCCAGGACGGCAGCGACCCGTACTCCGCCCTCGAGGAGTTCGAGCTCGAGCTGAGGCTGGCCGACCTGGGGCAGATCGAGAAGCGGGTCGACCGTCTGGAACGCGAGCTGCGCCTGGGCGGCAAGGGGACGCCGGTCGAGCGGGCCGCCAAGGAGCGCGAGCTGGCCACCCTACGACGCCTGGAGCCCGTGCTCGAGACCGACGGCCCGATCCGTTCGGTGCCGCTGGACGACGACGAGCAGCGCCTGCTGGCGAACTTCGGCTTCCTGACCCAGAAGCCGACGCTGGTGGTCTTCAACGTGGGCGAGACCGGCAGCCCGGCCGAGGTGCTGAGCGGCGTGCCGGCTGGGGCGCGGTTTCCACGAACGGCGTTTCTGGCCCTGCCGGCCAAGCTGGAGATGGAGCTTGGGGAGCTGAGCCCGGAGGACCTGGCCGAGTTCATGGAGGCCATGGGGCTGGCGGGCAGCCAGGTGGGCGAGGTGGTCCGCGAAGCGTACGCGCTGGCTGACCTGATCTCGTTCTTCACGGCTGGGGAGGACGAATGTCGGGCGTGGACAGTGCGCACGGGGACGAACGCGCAGGACGCGGCTGGCGAGATCCACTCGGACCTGGCCCGGGGCTTCATCCGGGCCGAGGTGATCCGCTGGGACCAGCTGCTAGAAGCTGGCAGCGAGGCGGCGGCGAAGAAGCGCGGCTGGGTACGCCAGGAGGGCAAGAGCTACGTGGTGCAGGACGGGGACGTGCTGCACGTGCTGTTCAACGTGTAGCGAGCGGTCAGCCGTCAGCTATCAGCTATCAGCTATCAGCTATCAGCTATCAGCTCTTGCTTGCTGCTGACGGCTGACCGCTGACGGCTCGTCGGCTGAGGGCTGACGGCGCGTCGCCGCAGCGCCAAGCCCGTGGCGGACCACGCGGACCATGCCAGGGCCAGCGAGCCCAGCAACGCCACCAGCAGCGGCGCCATGCGCCCGGGCCCACTGTCCGGGTCGGGCTCGGCGGGCTGGTCGGTCGCCTCCAGCAGCAGTCCCATCGGCACGCCTGGCTCCACCGCCGCCTGCTCCTCCGCCGCGGCGGGGGTCGCCAGCGGCGCCGGTGTGGCCGCGGCCGGTGTCGGCGCGGGCGTTGGCGATGGACCCGGCGTCAGGGTGAGGGTGAGGGTCGGGGCTGGCCGCTGCACCTGGTCGTCCTCCGCCAGCTGGCGGGCCAGGCGGGCCGTGCGGCTCAGCGCGTCCCGGGGCGCGGCCGACTGGCCTGGTCGGGCGGGCTCGGGAAACGACAGCGCTGCGGACTCCGGGGCCAGCGCCATGGCGACAGCGTGGTGCGGGATGGTCGAGTTCGACCAGGCCACCTCGAGCTCCGCGTCGGTGATCTCCAGACCGTAGCCGAGCGTCGTCGCGAAGGCGGCATCGTTGTAGATGAAGCCGTTCGGCGTGAGCCCGCTGATGACGATGTAGTGGTCGGAGTCGGCCGGCGACTGGCCGTGGCCCGGCAAGCTGCGGTATTTGACAAGCGTGATGACCGGCTGGCCCTGCTGCACGTGCCAGCGGACGGCGTCCGTCGACCAGTACCGGTAGCCGCCGCGGTCGCTGTACAGGTCGAGAGCGCTCAGGCCGGCCTGGCGGCCGATCTGCGTCAGCACGTCCAGGCTGGTGCCGGTGTCCTGGTCATAGTTGTCGATAAGAGAGTTCAAGTAGTCGCGCACCTGGGACGGCCCGACGTCCAGGCCGAACGCTGCCAGCACCATCGTCAGCGACGCCGGGCCGCAGTTGACGTACTGGTAGGCCCCACCGTCGATCTGGGTCCGGAACGGGACGCCCAGCCACACCAGGCCGTCGCCGAGGACGCGCCGCTGCACCTGCGCCAGCACGTCGCGGCCCTCGGCGAAGCGGATGGGGAGGGCCGAGACCGACGCCAGGGCGATCATCTGGTCGGCATCCGCCTCGGCGGCGGCCGGATCTTCCACGAGAGCAGACCCGTCCGGGGCGGCGGGGTCCTGGCCGTCGGCGCCCGCCTCGGCCGCTGAGGCTATCTGGAAGTCCGCCTGGGCCGTCCGGCCGCCTCCCAGGAGGAGGTCGCGCGCGAGGCCACTGGATACCTCGCGCCAGCCGTCGGGCAGCGCCAGCTCCACGTGGTATGGGCCGGCGGAGAGTCCTTCCAGGGTGAAGGAGCCGTCGTCCGCGGAGGTGGCAACTGTCACGACGCCAGCCCCACTTGTCACGGTGATCTCGGCGTCGACGACCGGCTGCGGGTCGCCGCCGGTTTGCGCAGCGGGGCGCACCAGCACCGTGCCCTGGATCCTGGCGGGTGTCGTCGCCGCAACCGTGGCCAAAGGGGCCACCACGAGCGGCCTGGTCGGCGTCGGTGTCGCGGCGGCCTGCCTGGCTGGGGCCGGCGTCGCTGTCGGCGTTGGCGTCGCTCGCGGTTTCACCACTGCCATCGCCGTCGCCGTCGCCGTCAGCGACGGGACGGCCGGCGTGGGCGAGGCGGCCGCCGGCCGCGACGTCGGGGGTGCCGTCGGCACCGACGTCGGAGGCGGGGTCGCCGGCGCCGCCGTCGCGGGCGCTGCTCCGGCCAGGAGCACCGTAGCGAGCAGGACGGCGGCGGAGATCCAGGCGCGCATAGTCATAGACGGCGAGGGCTATCAGTGGCCGAGCTGTCAGCCCTCAGCCGTCAGCAGCGAGCGGATAGCGGATAGCGGATAGCCGCGCGGTGGCGAACGCTCAACGACGACCGAGCGCCGCGATCTCGGCAATCCGCGCCACCTCAGCGCCTGATGATAGTGCGGGCTTCGCCGGCATCTCAACCAGGGGGAAGGCAGCGACGAACGCGGTCCCGTCGTCTGGCGAGCTGGCCACCGTCAGCGTGCCACCGTGGCCCTGCACGATCTCGCGCGCTATCGCCAGGCCCAGGCCCCGGCCCGCCTTGCCAACGCGGGCCTTGTCGAGCTGGTAGAAGCGCTCGAAGACCCGCTCCATCTCGGCCTCGGGGATCACCGACCCAGTATTGTGCACTGCCAACTGTCCGGAGCGGGCCGCGGCCTTGGCGGAGACCTTGGTCCCGTCGTGTGGGGGGTGCGCGGCGCGGAGAGGAACAGGGGTGTCGACGAGGCCGGCGGTCACGGTGATGGCGCCGCCCGGCGGCGTGTGCTTGAAGGCGTTCTCGAGCAGGTTGTCCAACACCTGGGCGAGCCGGTGTGGGTCGCCCAGGATGGGCACGGGCGCGTCGGCCTCAACCCGGAACAGGATGCCGCTGTCCTCGGCGCGGAACCCGAACCGTGGCTGGGCTGCCTGGGCGACGTCGGCGAGATCGACGGGCCGCCGCTCCATGGCGAGCTCGCCGGACTCGATGCGGCCGAGGTAGAGCAGATCCTCGATGAGGCGCCGCATGCGCTCGGCCTCTTCACCGATGATGCGGCCCGCCTCGCGAGCGCCGTCGCCCCCGGGCAGCGTCCCATCGACGAGGGCACCGGCGAAGCCCTGGATGGACGTGAGCGGCGTCCGCAGGTCGTGGCTCACGTTTGCCAGCAGATCGCGCATGGCCCGCTGCGAGCGCGCCACCTCGCGGGCCATGATGGTAAAGGCCTGGGCCAGTCGGCCGACCTCGTCCGGCGCGCCGGGCACGTTCACCTCGTGCTCGTAGCTGCCGCGGGCCATGCCTTCCGAGGCGCGCGTGATCTCCTCGAGCGGGCGGGTGATCGACGACGCCAGGCGCCACGCCAGAGCGACCGACACCAGGAGCGCGCTGAGAGCCGCGAACGACAGGCGACTCACGAGCTGGCGCCAGGTCGCCGACAACGTCTGCTCGGGCTGCACGAGAGCTACTCGAAGCCCCGGCCGGTTCACCGGCACCACCACGAACAGGCGCTCGCCCTCGGCCGTGGTCAGCGTGCCCTCGAACGCCCGGCGGTTGCCGGCGGCTGGCGGCACGGCGAACGTTCTGCCCGCGAGCGCGTCCTGATCGGTATCGTGCACGATGACCCCCCGGTCGTCGATCAGGAGAAGGCGGATCTGCGTGCGAGCAGCCACGTCGTCGAGCCGTGTCGTGATAGTGGGTACCGACTGCTCGCGGAGCACCCCCTGGCCTATCACGTCGGAGATGGGCATCGCGAGCGCGGTGAGCTGGGCCTTCTCGCGCTCGGTCTGGTAGTCGTTCACGATGTAGGCGAACACGCTGCTGGCGAGCAGCAGCGACACGGCGATCACGGCGGCGAACGCCGCGATGAGCTTGCTGCGGAGGGACTTGAACGGCCGGAACATGCGGGGCGGCCGTCAGTCCCGGTCTGGTGGGTGCCCCGGCGCCGGCCCGCGGCGGCGCCGGCCGGAGTCGGCCGGCTCCGTGCCGTCGGACTCCACCAGCTTGTACCCGACCCCCCAGACGGTCTGGATGCGGGCCGTGCTCTCGCGCAGCTTCTCGCGCAGCCAGGTCACGTGCACGTCCACGGTGCGCGAGTCGCCGTAGTAGTCGTAGCCCCAGGCCACCTTGAGCAGGCGCTCGCGGTCGAAGACCACGCCCGGGTGGCGCGCCAGAGCGGTGAGCAGGTCGAACTCCTTCGGCCGCAGCTCGACGGTGCGTCCGTCGACAGTGACCTCGTGGCGCTCTGGCTCGATCCGCAGGTCGCCCACCTGGAGCACGCGCTCGGGCGCCTTGCCTGCCGCGTACCGGCGCAGGACGGCCTTGACGCGAGCGACCAGCTCGCGGGCGTTGAACGGCTTGGTGACGTAGTCGTCGGCGCCAAGCTCGAGGCCGACGATCTTGTCGACGTCGTCGCCGCGGGCGGTCAGCATGATGATCGGGATGTCGCTGTCCTTGCGCAGCCGGCGGCACACTTCCCAGCCATCGAGATCCGGCATCATCAGGTCCAGGATCACCAGGTCCGGCTTCACCTGGCGGACCTTCTCGATGGCCTCGCTGCCGTTGGCGGCGGACTCCACAGTGAAGCCCTCGCTGACGAGGTACATGCGCGCCAGCTGCACGATGTTCTTTTCGTCGTCGGCTATCAGGACGGTGGCCATGGGGAGCTTTCAGCTGTCAGCTATCCGCTTTCAGCTCGCTGCTGACGGCTGATGGCTGACTGCTACTCATAGCGTAACGCCTCTCTTGACTCGTGCACCTACTTGTTCTGGGTAGTCCAGTCCAGGCCGATGGACGCGTCGTTCCAGGGTATGCGCAGCTCGTCGGCCGGGTCGTACGGGTGGGTCGTGTGGTACATCAGCCCGACCGGCGTCGAGCCCAGCACGCGGTAGCCGTGGGCGACACCGTGGGGGATGTACAGCAGCGCGCGGTTCTGCTCGCCGAGGTAGTAGACGCTCGTCTCGCCTCTGGTGGCTGACCCGTCGCGGAGATCGTGCAGCCCAACCTGCGCCATGCCGGAGGCGACGAACCAGATGTCGTCCTGGCGGCGGTGCCAGTGCCAGGCCTTGACCACCCCGGGATAGGTTATCGAGTAGTTCGACTGTCCAAACCGCGTGTAGAAGGCGTCGTCTTCTCGCAGGAGCTCCATGAAGTAGCCCCGATCGTCGGCAATCACTTTCAGGGGCTTGCACTGGACTCCGTCGATCAACCCCACTCTCGTACTCCTTCCCACGTCCATCACTTCTTGGCGGCAACCCGGCTCCCGGCAGGCCGGCGGCGGCGGCGCGAACGGTTGTCGACGTGCGCATAAGTATGCAGTCTGCCCCCGACCACCGAAACAATGACCTCTTAGCGCTTAAAGCTTAAAGCTCAAGACGGCGGGAGCCCACGCGCGCCAGCTGCCCCCCCTAGCGCCGTCGGATCCAGTCCCAGCAGCCGGGCGCTGTTGGTGCACAGGATCTTTTCTTCGAAGGCCCGCCCGAGACGCAGATCGCGGATCGCGCCCAGGGCGCTCGCGAGGTCGTACGGGATGTTGGGGAAGTCGCTGCCGTAGACGATGCGATCCGGGAACTCCAAGATCCGCTCGATCGGCAAAGGGCCGCCGAGCAGTCCGCTGAAGACCATAGCGGTGTCAAGATACACCCCGTCGTGGAAGGCGCAGATGTCGAAGAAGGCCTCGAATTCGTCGGCCCCCGCGTGGGCCACCACCACTTTCAGTCGGGGAAAGCGCCGCAGCAGCCGGCCGAACACCCGTGCCCCCACGTACTCGCTCCGCTCGGGGCGCCGGCCGGCATGGACGAGCAGGGTCTGGCCCTCCTCCATGGCGCGCTCGTACAACGGGTCCAGCCGCCGGTCGTCGACGGCAAAACGACCGACCTGTGGGTGCAGCTTGGCGCCGCGTAATCCGAGGCGGCCGAAGGCCTCGTCGACCAGGCCCGGGATCAGCGCGTCATCATCAGGATGGAACGTCCCGAAGCCTATCGCGTGCGGCGCGAACGTCGATTGGACGTTGGCCACCCAGTGGTTGAGCGAGCGCGCCATACCGTCCCGGTGCGCGTAGGCCATGAACACGAAGCGATCGACACCAGCGTCGAGCAGCTGTTGGACCAGCTCGGGGGTGGTGCCTTCGTACAGCGGCGGCCACAGGTGCGCGTGGAAGTACGCGCGCACGGCCCGAGCCAGTCGGTCCGGCATGAGGTGCGTGTGGATGTCGATCAGCGGGCAGCCGACGTCAGGGACCATGGCTCTCTCGCTCGCGGGCGTGGCAGCGCCGCGACGACCCAGCTGAGGAGCAGCGGACCAAGCAGGACTGACACGGCGGCGATCTGAGCGCCGGTCGCCCCGCCGGGAATGACGCCCATCACCCAGAGATAGATGAAGACGAGGTAGGTGCCCATGCCGCCGACGCTCAGCAGCACGACCTCGCGATTCCTGGCGGGCAGAGCCAGCGGCGCGGCCATGGCCAGCGGCCAGACCAGGTACCACGCCTGGAACCAGGTGACCCCCAGCAGCAGCGCCGCCAGGACTGCCCAGTACGTCAGCTCGACGGCGTCCCGGTCCGACCGGGCTCGGAGAGCGCGGTACAGGATCGGCGCGAGGGCGGCGAGCAGCAGAGCCCCGGTCACGAGGCGGGCGATGTGAGCAGCGTCGGCCTCGCCGTGAGCCGGCGTCAGCAGGTAGCGGAGCGCGCTGGCCGGAGAAGCCGTGAACAGGTCGCCGCGGCCGAGGAACGTCAGCGTCGCCAACCCCTGCCAGAACGGCGCGTACGCGGCTGCCACCAGCGCCGCGGCGATGGCCAGACCCACCAGCGTCGCCCGGGCGCCACGGCGCCACAGCACGATGGCCAGGACCGGCGCCGCGGCCACAATGGGCACCTTGACCATCGCCCCCAGCGCGACCGCCGGGAGCACCCAGACGTCGCGCCGGCTGGCCAGCGCGAGGAGCGCGCCAAGGCCACCGAGGGCCATGACGCCGTCGTTGTGCGCGTTGCCGACCATCTCCCACAGAAGGAGCGGGTTCCAGGCAAACAGGTACGCCGCGCTGACGGCGTCGGAGCGCCTGTCTGCCAGACGACGGGCCACGGAGAACACGAGAGCGGCACTGCCCAGGTGCGCCACGGCGGCGACGGTCTTGTACAGCAGCGCTTCGCGCGGCAGCGCCGCGACGGTTCTCGCGTCGGCGCCGGCGAGTAGGCTGATGGTCGCCCCGATCCACGCCCACAGCGGACCGTACTGCGACGGCTCCTGTGGGAAGACCACATACGGGAGGATCGCGTCACCAGGGAAGTCGTCGGGCACCACGGAGAACGGGTTGACGTGGTGCAGCGCCAGCAAGCGGCCCTGAGCCACGTAGCCGAAGAGGTCCGCCGCGGTGGCCGGGTACACCAGCAACAGCGGGGCGCAGAACAGCGCCGCCAGGAGCAGCACCTGCGTGAGGCCGGCGCCGCCCCGGCGCGCGAGCGCGTAGCCCACCCCGTAGAGGGAGAACAGCCCGCCCTCGAGCGCCAGGTAGCGCAGGGCCGAATCCCAGCGGTAGCCGGTCATCTTGCCGAGATCGAGCAAGGGCACGAACAGGTTCGTCGGCAGGAGTGGCACCCATACGGACCAGAGAGCGTACAGGGCGGCGCTAGCCGCGCCAACGCCGAGGAACGCCGCGCCCGCCCACCGCTGAGCCACCACCACGCGATAGGGTACGGGACCACGATGCGCTCCACGGCAGACAGCTCGCGGGCCTGGCGCCGCGCTCGGGCTGGGCGTGGGAACCGTCCAGGACACCGGGTCGTCAGCTGCGTACCATGGACCTGCATGAAGCTACGCCTCACTACCATCGAGCTGGTCGTGACCGACATGGCCACCACGCTCGCCTTCTACCGCCGCTTGGGCATAGACGTACCGCCTGACGCCGACGGCCAGCCGCACGTCGATGTCGACCTCGGCAGTGGGATGCACCTGGCCTTCGACACAGAGGACACGATCCGCTCCTTCGACCCCGGCTGGACCCGCCCCACGGAGCGCGGACATCGGGCCGCTCTTGCCTTCGCCTGTGACAGCCCGGCCGAGGTTGACCGGGCCTGGGCCGACCTCACCGGCGCTGGCTACGAGGGTCACCTGCGACCCTGGGACGCCTTCTGGGGCATGCGTTACGCCGTCGTGCGCGACCCCGACGGGACGCCCGTCGACCTGTTTGCCCCGTTACCGCAGGTCTAGCTCCCGCAGCCGACCATGACTGGCACACCCCTGCTCCAGGTTCGACGGCTGACCAAGGGGTTTCCGGGAGTCCAGGCACTGAGCGGCGTCGATCTTGACGTGAGGCCGGGCGAAGTCCACGCGGTGTGCGGCGAGAACGGGGCCGGCAAGTCGACGCTGATGAAGATCGTGGCCGGCGTGTACCTGCGGGACGGCGGCGAGATCGTATGGAAGGGGGAGCCGGTCGACATAGCCAACCCGCGCCAGGCGCTGGCCCACGGGATCAGCATGATCCACCAGGAGCTCAACCTGGCGCCGAACCTGTCAGTAGCCGAAAACATCTTCCTGGGACGCGCGCCAGCTCGAGCCGGGTTCGTCGCGTGGACCCACCTGTACGCCGAGGCGCGAGCGCTGGTGGACCGGCTCGGCGTCGATCTCGACGTCCGCGTTCCGGTGGAGGAGCTGTCAGTGGCACGCCAGCAGATGGTCGAGATTGTCAAGGCGCTGTCACACAAGTCCGAGCTCATCATCATGGACGAGCCCACGTCCGCGCTGTCAGAGCGCGAGGCAGACACGCTGTTCCAGATCATCAAACGCCTGAAGTCCGCTGGGGTGGCGGTGGTGTATATCAGCCATCGGCTCGAGGAGATCTTCCGCATCGCCGACACGATCACCGTGCTGCGCGACGGGCGATTGGTGGAGAGCATCCCGATCGCTCAGGCCACCCAGGCCCGGCTGATCAATGCCATGGTGGGGCGCGAGCTGAACGCCCTCTTCCCCAAACAGGACGTCGCGCTCGGGGAGCCGATCCTGGAGGTCCGACACCTGAGGCGCATGGGCGTCGTCGACGACGTCAGCTTCGTGCTGCGGCGGGGCGAGATCCTCGGACTGGCTGGTCTCATCGGCGCGGGGCGGACAGAGCTCGTCCGCGTTCTCTTCGGCGCCGACCACCGCGATGGAGGTGAAGTCCTCGTCCAGGGCAAAGTGGTCCGAATCAACAGCCCGCGGGACGCTATCAGACTCGGCATAGGCTTCGTCACCGAGGACCGCAAGCTACAGGGGCTCGTGCTGGGCATGACAGTACGCGAGAACACGACGCTCGCGAGCCTGCGGCTGGTGAGTCGGCTCGGCTTTCTCAACCGGACCAGCGAACGGAGCATCGCCTCGGACTACGTCAGGAGCCTGGACATTCGGACGACCGGGGTGGAGCAGGAGGTGATGACTCTTTCTGGGGGCAATCAGCAGAAGGTCGTGATCGCGAAGTGGCTGGCCACGCAGCCGAAGGTGCTCATCCTGGACGAGCCAACGCGCGGCATCGACGTGGGCGCAAAGGCCGAGGTGCATGCGCTGATGAGCCGACTGGCGGGTCAGGGGGTCGGCATAATCATGATCTCGAGTGAGCTGCCGGAGGTACTCGGGATGTCGGACCGGATCCTCGTGGTCCGCGAAGGACGCATCAGTGGCGAGTTCGAGCGGGGGCAGGCGACGCAGGAAGCGATCCTTGCCTGCGCCGCCTGACGGGGGCCCGGAGCGATGACAGTCGCTGAGCGCGTCGTCGTGCCCGGGCCCCGCGTGGTCTCGGGTCGGTCGCACGGACAACGGTTCTTCCAGCGCTATGGGACGCTCGTGATCCTGCTGGCGCTGTGCCTCATGTTCACCCTGATAGGCCCCTGGCGCACCGACAAAGCGCCGTGCAGCCTGGCCGATCAGGTCTCGCATATGACGCTCATGCGAGACGGGGCGCTCTGCGTGCCGGTGTTCGCCTCCACCGTCAACATTCTCAACGTGGTCCGCCAGGTGTCGGTCACGGGCATCGTCGCCGTCGGCGAGATGTTCGTCATCCTGATCGCGGGCATCGACCTGGGCGTCGGCTCGGTCGTCGCGTTCAGCGGCGTCATTGCCGCGGCGCTGCAGCACAACAACCAGGGGCTCGCGGCGTCGCTCGCCCTGCCACTGGCAGTGGGCGCCGTAACTGGCTTGGTCGTTGGCCTGCTCGTCACGAAGGGCGGCATTCCGTCGTTCGTCGTGACACTGGGTGTCCTGGCTGGCCTGCGAGGAGCGACGCTGGTCTTCACAAATGCGCTACCGATCACTGGATTGCACGACGATTTCCGCTGGCTTGGGACCGGCTACGTGGGTCCGATCCCAGCACCCATCATGGTGTACATCGTCGTCGTGGCCGCGGCGGCGGTCGTCCTGGGGCGGACCAGCTTTGGTCGGGCGGTCTACGCGATTGGTGGCAACGAAAACGCCGCCCGTCTCTCGGGGCTGCGTGTCGACGGCATCAAGACAGTCGTCTTCGTCATCGCAGGGGTGAGCGCGTCGCTAGCCTCGATCATCCTGACGGCGCGCTTGAACTCTGGCCAGCCACTGGCAGGTGACGGCTACGAGCTGGACGCTATTGCCTCGGTAGTGATTGGCGGCACCAGTTTATCGGGCGGCCGCGGCACCGTCTCGGGCACGGTGATGGGCGCTCTGCTGATCGGTGTCCTCTCGAATGGGCTCGTGTTGATGAACGTGTCGCCCTACTACCAGCCCATCATCAAGGGCTGCATCATCGTGGGTGCCGTGCTGCTCGACCACTTTGGACGGCGGCGTTCGCGTTAAGCCAGAAGGAGGTGCGTGGAGTCTCTCGTCCGGCGAGTACTGAACGTTGACCCTGTTGGATACGACACCGAAGCTCTTTGGGAGTCAGAGTTTTATGCGCAGACCTGTACGACTGCTTGGTGGCATGCTCCTCGGACTGATGCTGCTCACGTCCTCGACGATGAGCGCCGCAGCCCAGCAGCAGATGACCATCGCCTACTCCATTCCGGGCGCCAACTTCCCGTTCTTCAAGGTCATGTGGGATGGCGCCCACGCGGCGGCAGCCCAGATCGGCGGCGTCCAGATTCAGGACCTCGACGGCCAGGACGACGACGCCAAGCAGCTGGCCGGCTGTGAGAGCGCCGTCGCGCAGCACGTGGACGGCATCGTCATCAGCCCGCGGACGGTCGACGGTCTGGCGGGCTGCTTCAGCGCGGCCGCCGCCGCCAACGTCCCCGTTATGACAGTCGACCGCCGCGCCGCTGACGGCACCAAGGGCATCCTCGGGCACGTCGGCGCCGACAACGTGGCCGGCGGACAGGCCGCTGGCAAGTTCATCGCCGACCGCCTGGGCGGCCAGGGGCGAGTGATCGAGCTGCTGGGCACGCCAGGCGCGTCGCCGGCCATCGACCGCAGCAAGGGCTTCCACGACGCACTCGCTGCCTACCCTGACATCCAGATAGTTGCCTCGCAGACGGCGAACTTCAAGACGGACGATGCGTTGAGCGTGACGGAGACCATCCTGACTGGCCTGGGCTCAACCCCCGACAATCCGGGCTTCGACGCCATGTTCTCGGCCAACGACGATATGGCAATGGGCGCGCTGCAAGCGCTACAGGCCCAGGGCCTGGACTCCAGCAAGTTCGTCATCGTGGGGTTTGACGCCCTGTCGATAGCTCTCGACGCCATCGAGGCGGGCACGCTGACGGCGACCATCGACCAGTACCCGAACGAGCAGGCCGCCAAGGCGGTGCAGGCGCTGGTGGACTTCAAGCGGACTGGCGCCAAGCCGGCCACCGATACGGTCTTCCTGACGCCGAAAGTGATCACCGTCGACAACAGCAAGTCGGCGTCCACGCCGCGCACCTGAATTTGAATCTCGCACCTGCCCGGCGCGAGCGATCTACCAGGTGAAGCCGACGCGGGGAGGGCCACCAAGGTCCTCCCCGCGTCACGGCAGTTTGCCCCCTACGGGGCGAAGATCAGAATGGTGCCCGCCGCGCCGGCCCCAACGTAGACCTTGCCGTCGCTGGGATCGACGGCCAACAGGTGCGCCCCTTTATCGGTTTTGGCGCTCCCCACGTAGTCCCCTGTCGTGCCATCGAATATGCCAACAATTGGCCCGCCTGGCTGGCCGGACGCTGCCACGTAGAAGCGGTTGTTCACCGGGTTGTAGCCAGTGATGTCGCCACCACCGATCTTGTTCGTCCCTGAGACCAGATTGCCAGTGCCGCCGTCGATCACCAGCGTCAGCTGCTTGGTGCACCCGACGAGCTCGTACTGATTCTTCGGGGCAAAGCTGAGCCCGTGCGGCTCGCAGCCAGGTGACAGGGGGAACCCGTACATGATCTGGTCGGTCTTAGGATTGATGACGACCTGGCCATTCATGTCGGACAGGTTCTGGTGGATCGTGCCATCGAACGGGTCCCAGGCCGCGAGCTCGGGCGAACCGGGCAGCGCTATCTGGGTCAAAATCTTGTTGGACGTGGCGTCCAGGACCGTGATGGTCTTGCTGTCGCCGTTCGACACGTACACCTTCTTATCCGCCGGGTCGTACACCACGGAGTCCGAGCCCTTCTGGGTAGTCGGGACGACGGCCGTCTGCGTCAAGCTGGTGGTGTCGTAGATGTGGACCGCGCTGTCAACCTGGTCGGACACCCAGACCTTGTTCAGCTCGGGCGCGACGGCGAGGCCGTTGGAGCCGCTCCAGTTGCCCTTCGCGTCGACGTGGCTGGGTAGGCCCTTGATCTGCGCCAGGAACGACTGGGTCGTCGTGTCCATAACATCGAGAGCCTCGTTGCTCGTGTCCGAGACGTAGAGCCGCTTGGCCGTAGGGTCGACGGCCATGACGTCCCATCGCCCGGCGACGCCCGGCACCTTGACCGTGGCGAGAAGCTGCGGCGCGCCGCCCGACTGTGAGGGCGCCTCCTGCGCATGGAGGGGCAGACTGGAGGCGCCCATCGCGATGATGGTGAGCAAAAGCGACAGAAGCCGCCGTTGCGGAAATCGTGGCCGAAGTGTCATGTGCGACCTCTCACAACTGAAACCGTGGAATCACGAGCCGTTACGCGACGATGTAGAGCTGGGCCAGCTCTTCCCCTGGCCACAGGCATTGGACGCGGTGCCTTTGCCTCCCCCCTTCCGCTGCGCGCCCTACGAACTCCTATTGCCAGGTTGTAGACGAATGTAGCGGGCAAACTGGCCAAGAGCGTTTCCCAGGATATGTCCGCTCACTTGGAGAAATCAACCGCCTCAACTTCAGGAGCATCTGGTCGAGCAGGAGTGGCTCCCCTGGCGTATCGCCGGGTGCTGACGCTCACATCAGTACCTGTGGCGTCAGCTCGCGAGAAACTCCAGCAGCGCCTGGTTGAACTGCTGGGGGTGCGTCGCGTTCAGCCCGTGCGGACCGCCCGGCACCAGGACCAGCCGACTACCGGCGATCGCCGCGTGCGAACGCTTCCCGCTCACCTCGAACGGCACGATGGCATCGGCGTCGCCGTGGATGATCAGGGTCGGCACCTTGATCTTGGCCAGGTCGCCCCGGAAGTCGGTGCGCCCGAATGCGGCGATGCAGTCCAAGGTCCCCTTCGGCGAGGCGAACGCGGCGATCTGGCAGTTGTACAGGCGCTCCGGCTCGCTCACCAGGTCGGTCCTGTCGCCGGCGCGGAAGAACATCCGAGTGAAGCCGTCCAGAAACGCCGGCCGGTCCTGCTTCACGCCTTCCTCGAATTGAGCAATCGTGGCATCGTCGAGGCCGCCGTCTGGATTGTCGGCGGACTTGTACAGGTACGGCGGGATGGCCGCCGCCAGTACGGCCCTGGACACCCGTCCCGTGCCGTAGGTGCTGATGTAGCGGACCACCTCGCCGCCGCCCATCGAGAACCCGACGAGGGTTGCCTGGCGCACATCGAGGTGCTCGAGCAGCGCGTTCAGGTCGGCCGCGAACGCATCGTAGTCGTAGCCAGTCCATGGCTGCGAGGACCAGCCGAAGCCACGGCGGTCATAGGCGATGACGCGATAGCCGGCAGCCACGAGCGCCGGCACCTGATGCTCCCAGGCACGCCCGCTGAGCGGCCAGCCGTGGATGAGCACGACCGGCTGGCCCGACCCGTGGTCCTCGTAGTAGAGCTCGATGGGCGCGTTGTTCTCATTGCCCACGGTCAACTTCGCCATGCGGGACCCTCCAAGACAGTAAGCGCTGGGCGCGATTGTACTTTTCGCCCGCCTGGAGCGCCGTCGGCCAATGCGGCAGAAGCGGGTACGCTGCTGACAGACGTGACCCAGCCGGCGGCAGCGGTGGCGATCTTTGCCGCCAGTCTCGTGCTCGTGCTCGTCCGCCCACGCGGGCTCCCAGATTGGGCCGCTGCGCTGGGCGGCGGCCTGGTCATGGTCGCGTCCGGCCTCCTGCCCGTCCGCGAGGCGCTGGCCCAGCTGGGCGGCGCCTGGAACGTGTTCCTCTTCTTCCTTGGTCTGGCCGTCTCCTCAGCGGTAGCCGAGCAGGCAGGGCTCTTCCGCACCGCCGCGGCGCTGGCGGCGCGCACGGCGCGCGGCAGCCAGCGGCGCTTGCTCATCGGCCTCTACCTGGCGGGCGTGCTGATCACGGCCGTGCTCTCCAACGACGCGACGGCCCTGCTGCTGACGCCTGTCGCTTTCGCCGCGGCCACGCGCCTGGGGATTGATCCACGCCCCTACGCTTTCGCCTGCGCGCTGGTGGCCAACGCGGCGTCGTTCGTGCTGCCCGTCTCCAATCCCGCCAATCTCCTCATCCTCGGCCGCGCCCCGCTCGACCTGGGCTCCTTCCTGAGTCACCTACTGCTTCCCTCAGTGTTGGCCGTGGTCGCTACTCTGGCCGGGCTGCTGGTCGTGTTTCGACGCGAGCTGGCCGCGCCATTCGCCGCGCCGAGCGGGACGGCTCGCTCACTCGACCGGCGCGCCAGGACCAACCTGGTTGGCGTTGCCGGCCTGACGGTCGCGTACCTGGTCGGCTCGGCCGCCGCCTGGCCGCTCGGCCTGGTTGCCCTGGGTGGAGCCGTGGGACTGCTGGCGCTGGACATCTGGGCTGTCGGCTGGGCGGGCACGCGGTGGTCGAGCGCGGTACCCTGGGGCCTGTTCCCGCTCTTCGCCGGGTTGCTGCTCCTGGTTGGCGGCGCCGAGCGGGCGGGTGCCTTCGGCCCGGTGGTGCGCGCCATCGATGCCGTCCAGGGCCTCGGCGGTGTCGGCGTCCCGGTGGCTGTGCTCGGCCTGGCCGTGGTGGCGAACCTGGTCAACAACCTGCCCGCCGCGCTGGTGGCCGCGACTGCCCTGGGCAGCATGCCCGGCGGTGCAGTTCGCGTCGACCTCGTCGCGGCGGTGCTCATCGGCGTGGATCTGGGCCCCAATCTCACGCCGATCGGGGCGCTCTCGACGTTGTTGTGGCTGCTGCTGCTGCGCCGCCGGGGCGTCCAGGTCTCCGCCCTGGCGTACCTGCGCATCGCGCTGCCGGTGACGCTGCCCGCGCTGCTCGCCGCCGCCGCCGGGCTGTGGCTGATGGCTCACCTCGTCGGCGCTCCGCCGTGAGCTCCACGCGTCTCAGCGTTTCCTCAGCGATCTCTCAACGGCACCACAGCGACGAGCCTCATACTCGGGCCATGCAGGATCCGCTGGCGGCCAGCGAGCGCCCCGAGCCCACTCTCCGCGCACTGGTCGTCGAGGACGACGCTGGGATTGCCGACTTCGTCCGTCTGGGCTTGCGCTACGAGGGCTTCGACGTGCGGGTCTGCAGCGACGGTCTCGCGGCTGTGCGCACCGCCGAGCAGTCCCGCCCGGACGTCGTGGTGCTGGATTGGATGCTGCCCGGGATGGACGGTCTCGAGGTGTGCAAGCGGCTGCGCGCGTTCGGTGACCCGGCCATCGTCATGCTCACGGCCCGGGACAGCCTCGCCGATCGCCTGACGGGCCTGGAGGGCGGAGCCGACGACTACGTCGTCAAGCCGTTCCATTTTGAGGAGCTGGTCGCCCGGATCCGCGCCGTGCTGCGCCGCCGGGCGACGCGCACGGCGACAACCCTCCGCTTCGCGGACCTGGAGCTCAACCCAGCGACCCGCAAGGTGACGCGGGCGGGACGTCCGGTGAGCCTCACGCCGCGTGAGTTCGATCTGTTGCGTGTGCTGCTGGAGCAGCCGCGGTGGGTCTACCCGAAGCGGGCGCTGGTGGAGCGGGTCTGGGGCTACGATTTCGCCGGCGACGACAACATCGTCGAGGTCTACGTCGGCTACCTGCGCGACAAGCTTGCCGACCGCCCCCCAACCCAGCTCATTCGCACCGTCCGGGGCGTGGGGTACGTGCTGTCCGATGAGTGATCTGTCGTTGGGGCGGTGGTGGCGGCAGGCGGGTCTGGCAGTCCACCTGACCACCTGGTACGTGGCGCTGCTGGCCGTGGCGTTGCTGGCGCTCGGCGTGTTCCTGTACGTGGCCCTCGCGCAATCCCTGGAGCTGAGCACTTTCGCCTTTCTGGGTGGCGAGGCGCGCGCGGTCGAGCGGGTCTTGCAGGCGGGCATCGCCACCGGCCAGCCACTGGCGGAGGCCGCCACGTCGGCCACGGACAACGTGGCGGCGCCTGGCGTCGGGGTGGTCATCCTGGACCCGAATGGCCGGGTGGTGGCTCAATCGCGCGGGCCGCGAGAGCAGGCACCCGACCCGCCGGCGGCGGGCCTGGAGGCGGTGCGGGCCGGCGCGGGCCAGTGGACGGGGCTGACCGCTGCTGGGACGGCCGTGCTCCTGGAGCCCGTCGTCAGTGGCGGCGCGGCGCCATCCAATCAGCTCTTCGGGCTGCTGCCGAAGCCCAAACCGAAGGGGGCCGCAAGCGCCGTTGTTGGCTACCTCCAGCTGAGCGTGCCCACCGCTCAGACCGACGCGACGCTCCACACGGTGCTGCTGCTCCTGCTCGCGGGCGTGAGCCTCGTCCTACTGCTCGCGGCGCTGGCTGGCCCACGACTCACCCGCCTCGGCCTGCGCCCGCTGCGCGGTCTGGCCGCCGCCAGCCACCAGTTGGCCCAGGGAGACCTGGCGGCACGGGTGGCGGTCCCAGCCAGTCGGGATGAGGTCGGCGCGCTGGCCCGCGCCTTCAACGACATGGCGGAGCGGCTGGAGGCCGCGTTCGCTGCCCAGCAGGCGTTTGTGGCCGATGCCTCCCACGAGCTCCGCACGCCGCTGACCGCGCTCGGTGGCCAGCTGGACGTGCTGCCGCGCGCCTTGCGGGCGGAGCCGGCGGAAGCCGAGCGGCTGGCCGGTGAGATGCGCCGCGAGGTGACGCGCCTGAGCCGGCTGGTGCAAGATCTGCTGGCGCTCGCGCGGCTGGATGCCCAGGGCAACGCGGCGCTGCGCCGCGAGCCAGTGGACCTCACCGCGGTGGCGCACGACGTGTACCAGCAAGCGCGAGCTCTACCGGTGGCGCAGGGCAAGGACCTGCGCCTCCACGGCGATGACACGGTTCAGGTGCACGGCGACAGCACGCGCCTGCACCAGGTGCTGCTCAACCTGGTGCAGAACGCGCTCCAGCACGCGCCGGCGGTGGGCGGCTGGGTGCTTCTCAGCGTCGTGGCCGCGGGGGAGCAGGCCGTGGCGACCGTCCAGGACAACGGGCCTGGCATCCCGGCTGAGCACCTGGGGCACGTGTTCGACCGGTTCTATCGAGCCGACGCGGCGCGCGCACGGGCCGACGGCGGGGCCGGGCTTGGCCTGGCGATCGTGCGCGGCATCGTCGAGGCGCACGGTGGGACGGTCAACGTCACCGTGACGCCACCGGGCGGGGCTATCTTTGCCGTCTCGCTGCCTTTGCTGCTGCCGACGGACGTGCCCGAGGCAAAGCGCGTGGTCGGCGATGGCCCGGGTGCGCCGCGGCCGCTCCTCCGACGCCGCAGCTGAGCAGAGGCGCAGCTCACTCACGGGAACTGTCCCGCGGATTCTCCGCGTCCTCTCAGCAAACCTGGGAAGTTCTCTCAGTTTGGGTTCCTAGAGTCGGATGTAGGTGCAACGGTGCACCTCACCCACTCCCAGAGGAGGACCCGATCATGACATCGCTACGCTCGTTCCTTCCCGCCACGGCCAAGCCGCGCCGTCGCCGACGCTTCGCCCGGACGATACCCCTGCTGGCAGCGTCCATCTCGCTGCTGACCGCCTGTGCCGGCACCGGTCTGGCAGCCTCGTCCGCGCCGGTGGTGGGGCAGTCGGCGGCGGCCACGTCTGCTCCTGCGCAGAGCGCGCCCGCCGCGGCGGCCAGCAGCGACTCCACGCTGCCGGTGCCGGTCAACGCCCTGGCCGACGCTGGCGCCACCACGACCATCCTGAATCCTGGCGTCGTGAGCTGGGTCCACTTCGGCGACCTGCACATCACCACGGCCGACCAGCAGAACTACCAGGACTTCCAGACCATCATCGCCAACACGAACCAGTACCTGAAGAACGGCGTCAACTTCGCCGTGCTGCCCGGCGACAACGCCAACGACGACTCCGAGAGCGAGTACCAGCTCATCAAGCAGGCCACCGACCAGCTCCAGGTGCCGCTGTACTCTGTCCCTGGCGACCACGACGAGAAGACTGGCCTCACCTTCTACAACCAGTACCTCGAGCCGAACGACTACTACAGCTTCTCGGCCGGTGGCTACCACTTCGCCTTCATCGACGTCATGAGTGGCATCAGCGATGCCGAGCGCAGCTGGCTCACCACTGACCTCGATGGGGCCAAAGCGCAGGGACTCAAGAGCGTCGTCTTCATGCACTCGATGGCCCTGGCGCCCCAGATCCAGGACCTGATCCAGCGCGACGACGTGATCATGGTCGACTCTGGCCACACCCACTACAACGACGTGGCCAACGACGGCCACACGGTCTACGCCGCCGGCCGCAACACCGGGCAGGTGACCGAGGGGCCGGTCGGCTTCGCGCTGGTCACGCTGGACAACGGGGTGGTCAGCTGGAAGTTCAAGCCGCTGGGCAGCTGGCCGTTCGTCATGATCACCTCGCCCAGCGACAAGCAGCTGATGATCGACGGCACGCAGGTAGTGCACGGCACGACCGACATCCGGGCCAAGATCTGGGACGACAAGGGCGTGGCCTCAGCGACCATGCAGGTCGACGGTGGCAGCCCCGTGGCAATGCAGCGGATCGGCGACACCCAGATGTGGAGCGCGCCGTTCGACTCGACTGGGGTGCCCGACGGCGACCACCAGATCAAAGTCAACGTCCAGGGGGCTGGCGGCAACACCACCGAGGACACGATCACGGTGAGCGTCAATCAGTCGGGCAACACCCAGCTGCCGCAGCGCTCGTTCGGCCCGTCGGGCAACGACCTTGGGGCTTACGCCGAGAAGGGGCTGCTGGGCAACCACGCCGCCGGCGGCGGCAAGGGTGCTCCGGGCGGTGGGCGCGGTGGCAAGAACGGCGCTGCTCCTGGCGCTGGCCAGCCAGCCACGGGCGCCAGTGGCCAGCCAACGCCGGCGACCGGTGCCCCGCCGGCGAGCTCCGGGACGCCCCCGCCGGCGGCCAACCCGGCCCCACCGGCTGGCGGTGGCCCGGGAGGCGCCAAGGGAGCTCGGGGCGGCGGCCGCGGTGGCAAGAACGGGCCAGGCGGCGGCCTGAACGCGGCGCAGGTCGTCAGCCTCAGCGGCACCCAGCTGACCCTGAAGCTGCCGGATGGGAGCCAGCAGACGGTGCAGGTCGCCAGCGGCACCCAGATCGTCAAGGAGTCCACCGGAAGCGTGACCGACCTGCAGCCTGGTCAGACGGTGGACGTCAAGACCCAGCCAGCGGCTGGCGCGGCGACCGGTGCTACCGCCTCGACGATCGCGATCCACCCCGCGAGCAGCTGACCGGCCCAGATCGCAGCAGTTGGGGCGGCAGGAGATTCCTGCCGCCCCCTTGTGCTGCGGACCGGGTGCCGACGGAGGCCAGCCCGAAGAGCAGCGGCCGCCCACGCCCAACGGCGTAGGCGGCGTCGCCAGCTACGCCAGCGGTTGACCTGCCGAATGGGCCCGGCGAATGACGCCAGGCGCCTGGCTGCGGCCGTAGCGTGGTCTTGTGCGACAACACGCCATCGGTATCATGCGCCGCATGACCAGTGGGCGCGTGGCCGGGCTTGGCCGCGTCCTGGTTGCCGCGCTCCTGGCGCTCCTGGCGGTCGGGGTGGCGGTAGGCGAACAATCCCGCAACCTGTCCCAGCGCCTGCTCGATCCGCTCGGGATCGGGTTGCTGCTGGCGGGCGCGCTGCCGGTGGCCGCGGGGCGCCGCTGGCCGGTGTCCGCGTATCTGACCAGCCTGCTGGCCATAGCGGCCTATCAGGCGCTTGGCTATCCGATCACGTCGCCCTATTTCCTGGGTGTGCTCGTCACGGCCTACGGGGCCGCGGCACCGCGCAAGCGGTGGCGATCAGCGTTGCTGGCCGGGCTCGGCTTCCCGGTGTGCGCGGTCGGCGCGGTGCTGACGGGCCGTGCCGACCTGGCTTACGGCGTGCCCAGTCTAGCGGCGATCGCCTTCGTCGCCGGCCAGGTCGCCAGCGAGCTGCGCGCCGCCTCGGCCCGGAGGGAAGAGCAAGCCCGCCGCGACGCCGAGCTGCGCCTGGTGAGCGAGGAGCGGCTGCGTATCGCCAGGGATCTGCACGACGTGATCTCGCACAGCATCGCCATGATCGGCGTCCAGGCCGGCGTGGCCGCTCACGTCATGGACCAACAGCCGGAGCAGGCGCGCGAAGCGCTGGTGGCCATCAAAGCGGCCAGCCGTGACGCCATGCGCGATCTCCGTGGCATGCTGGGCGTCCTCAGACAGGTCGACGAGCGCGACGGCCGCGATCCGGCGCCGAGCCTTGACCACTTGCCAGAGCTGGTCGACCGGGTCCGCGGAGCCGGGATAGCGGTCGCCCTGGACGTCGAGGGCGTCGCGCGTCCGTTGACCCCGGCCACCGAGCTGGCCGCCTATCGCGTCGTCCAGGAGGCGCTGACCAACGTTATCCGTCACGCGCCAGGCGCCTCGGCCCAGGTCCACGTCCGCTACGCGACGGACGTTCTGCAGGTCGAGGTCGTCGACGACGGCGGATCGGCCGCCGCGGCGCCGCGCGCGCCGGTGCCGGGCACGGGCCACGGTCTGGCTGGCCTGCGGGAACGCGCCCGCACCCTGGGCGGCACGTTCGAGGTGGGGCCGCTGGACAGTGGTGGCTTCCGCGTGGTGACCCGGCTGCCAGCGGCGAGCGCGCCGTGACACGCGTGCTGCTGGCCGACGACCAGGCGCTGGTGCGGGCTGGCTTCCGCGTGCTGCTGCAGTCCGAGGCGGACATGCAGGTGGTGGGCGAGGCGGCCGACGGCGACGAGGCCGTCCGCCTGGCGCGCCAGGTGCACCCCGACGTGGTGCTGATGGACGTGCGGATGCCGCGGGTTGATGGGCTCGAAGCGACGCGCCGCATCGCCGGCGACCCGCAGCTTGGCGGCACCCGAGTTCTGATCCTGACCACCTTCGAGATCGACGAGTACGTGTTCGACGCGATTCGGGCGGGCGCGAGCGGCTTTCTGCTCAAGGACTGTGAGCCAACCGAGCTGCTCCAGGCAGTGCGGGTGGTTGCCGCGGGCGAGGCGCTGCTCGCGCCAAGCGTCACGCGGACGTTGATTGCCGCGTTCGCCGCCCAGCCGCGGCGAGCTCAGGCGCCGCCCGCGGCGCTGGCCGCGTTGACCGAACGTGAGCGTGAGGTGGTAGCGCTGGTTGCCGGTGGGCTGAGCAACGACGAGATCGCCGAGCAGCTGGTGATCACGCCGGCCACCGCCAAGACGCACGTCAGCCGGGCCATGGCCAAGGTCGACGCGCGCGACCGCGCGCAGCTCGTCGTCGTGGCCTACGAAACCGGCCTGGTGACCCCTGGCCAGCGCTGAGGACGAAGACAGGAGCTTCGAGGCGCGGCCCGGGAGCGGCTCAGTGACCGAGGCGCGGGTCCAGGGCGTCGCGCAGACCGTCGCCGAACACGTTGGCGGCGATCACGACGACCATGATGGTCAGACCCGGAAAGCTCGCCAGCCACGGCGCGTCGATCAGGTACTTGCGGCCATCAGCCACCATCAACCCCCACTCGGGCGTCGGTGGCTGGGCGCCCAGGCCGATGAACCCGAGGGAGGCCGCCGTCAGGATCACCAGGCCGAAGTCCAGTGTGGCCACGATCAGGATCGACGACAGCGAGTTCAGCATGATGTGGCGGGTCACGATCCGCCAGGCCGACGCCCCGCTGGAGCGGGCCGCCAGCACGTACAGCGCCTCGCGCAGCGCCAGCGCCTCGCCGCGCGCCAGGCGCGTGTACTTTGGCACGTGGACGACCGCTATCGCCAGCATGGCGTTGTTCAGGTCCGGGCCCAAGAACGAGGCAATCGCCATGGCCAGGATGAGCGGCGGGAAGGCCAGGATGATGTCCATCAGCCGCATGACCAGGCCGTCGAAGGCGCCGCGAGCGTAGCCGGAGGTCGCCCCGACCAGGAACCCGGTCGTGCCGGCCAGGCCGACGACGATGAGACCGATCTCCAGCGACACCCGCGCGCCCCAGATCACGCGGGCCAGGATGTCGCGGCCCAGGTCGTCGGTGCCGAACAGGTGCTGCGGGCTGGGGGGCCGCATTCGCTGGCCGAGCTGCATCCGGGTCGGGTCGCTCGGCGCCAGCACGGGCGCGAAAATGGCCACCAGCACAAGCAGAAGCATCACTCCGAAGCCAAACACCATCAGCGGATTGCTCAGCACCCCGCGCGCGGTGCGGCGGAAGCCGCTTCGGCGCTCGCCGGCCGGCCTGGCCCGCGCCAGCGGCGGCTCGGCTACCAGTCCGGGCTGGTGGCTGAGCGTCACTCCCACCGGCCAGCCTCCGCGCGCCCCGGTTCTACTGGATCTGCGGGTTCAGCCACGAGTACAGCAGGTCCACCAGGAGGTTCACCGCCATGTAGACGATAGCGATCAGCAGCGTGAAACCCATGATGACGGGATAGTCCAGGTACAGGGCCGCGTCGACCACGTACTTGCCAACCCCTGGCCACGAGAAGATGGTCTCGGTCAGCACGGCGCCCCCCAGGAGCCCGGCGAAGGCCAGGCCAGCCAACGTCGTCACCGGGATCAGCGCGTTGCGCAGCGCGTGCCGCAGAATCACGGCCCGGTCGGCGAGGCCTTTGGAACGCGCGGTGCGGATGTAGTCCTGGCCGAGCACCTCCAGCATGCTCGAGCGGACCAGTCGCGCCAGTGTTGCCATGTAGGCGTAGCCCAGCACCACCGCCGGCAGCAGCAGGTAGCGCAGGCTCTCGACCAACACGCCCCATTCGCCGCTGAGCAGGCTGTCTACCGTGTACATACCGGTGATAGTTGGCGGTGGCGGCGTGTACGTGCCCAGACGGCCGGCCCCTGGCAGCCAGCCCAACCTGGCGTACAGTAGCCAGATCAGCATCAGCCCGGACCAGAAGACGGGCATCGACAGTCCGCCGACACTGAGGACCCGCACCACCTGGTCGACGGCGGTGTTGCGCTTGACCGCCGAGATCACGCCGAGCGGGATGGCGCCGGCGAAGGCGAACAGCAGGCTGGCCAGGGTCAGCTCGAGCGTGGCGGGGAAGCGCTCCATCAGGCTGTCGAGGACTGGCCGCTTGGTGGAGTAGGAGATGCCCATGTTGCCGTGGGCGAGGTTGTCGACATAGGCCCACAGCTGGACTGGCAGCGGCTGGTCGAGCTGGAACTCGTGGCGCAGCTGCTCGAGCACCTGCTTGTCGGCGGCGTCGCCGGCCATCATGCGGGCCGGGTCGCCCTGGATCGACCGCGACAGAAAGAAGATCAGGACGACGACCCCGAGCAAGGTCGGCACCATCGCCGCGAGGCGGTACAGGACGTAGGAGGACCGCCGCACCGGGGCCGGGCTACGTCTTGGACAGCTTCTCGAAGCTGAGGTAGTGCGAGCCGCCCGGCTTGACCTCGAAGCCCTGGAGGTTGTCGCGCATGCCGAGGATCTGGTTGGCCTGGTAGAAGAGGATGTACGGCGCCTCGTCGACGACGATGCTCTGGGCCTGGCGGTACGTGTCGATGCGCTTCTGGGCGTCGAGAATGGTGGACGCCTGTTTGATGAGCTCGTCCACCTTCGGGTTGCCGTAGAAGGCGCGGTTGGCGTTCAGGCCCTTGTTGGTCGACAGCAACCACTTGTCCATGGTCCAGGGCGGTGTCGGCAAGGGCGGCGTCCAGCCGCCGACGCTCCAGACGAAGTCGCCCTTGTCGATGCGCTCGCGGCGGGTGGGCTCGGCGACCTTCTCGATCTTGACGCGGATGCCGACGTCGCCAAGGTTCGACTGGGCGGCCTGGGCCACGTCGTCAGCCCCCGCCGCGCCCTGGGAGGAGTAGGTCAGCGTCAGGTCGAAGCCGCTGGGGAAGCCGGCGTCGGCCAGGAGCTGCTTGGCCTTGGCCGGATCGTAGTCGTAGCCCTTCAGGCTGTCGTCGTAGCCCTCCATGCCAAAGGCGAGTGGTCCGCGCAGGCGCCGGCCCTTGCCTTGAATAAGCTCCTGGATGATCTGGTCGTAGTTGATGGCGTAGCTCATCGCCTGGCGGACCTTGACATTGTCCAGCGGCGGCTTGGTGGTGTTGAGGTAGGCCAGGCTCAGCGACAGGCTAGGCACCTCCTCGATGCGCACGCCCGGCGCGCCCTGGAGGCTCAGCATCTCGGGGATGCTGATCGGGGACATGAAGTCGATGTCGCCCTTCTGGAGCTGGAGCTTCAGGTTGGTCGACTCGGGGACAATGTTGAGAATGACCCGTTTGATGGCCGGCTCCTTGCCGTACCACTTCGGGTTGTAGTCGAGAGTCATGCGCTGGCCGCGCTGCCAGTCGCTGATCGTGTAGGGGCCGCTGCCCAGCGCGTTGTTCGACAGCCACTCCTGGGCCTGATCGTTGCTCGACGCGTGCTCGGCGACCTTCGGGTTGACGACGGCGGCGGCGTAGGTGCCGAGGCTCGGCAGGAAGTAGGCGAACGGCTCGCTCAGGGTCATGACGACGGTGGTATCGTCGGGCGCGTCGGTCGACTTGAGCTGGCGGATGTTGGCAGCCCCGGACTTGTTGATGCCCATCAAGCGATCGAAGGACCACTTGACGGTCTTGGCGTCGAGCGGCGAGCCGTCGGCGAACGTGAGGCCCGGGCGCAGCTTGAACGTGTAGCGGAGGCTGTCGTCGGACACCTGCCATGACTCGGCCAGGTCGGGATCGACGTCGAGCGGAGCGCCGGGCTTTGGCGCGCCAGGCCTGAGCTGGACCAGCATGTCGTAGACGCGGCCGACGGCGAGGATGGCGTTGCCGTCGACGGTCTGGTGCGGGTCGATATTGGTCGGGTCGGCCGAGATGCCGTAGACCAGGGTCGCCGTCGATCCGGGACTGGCGGCGCCAGGTTTCGCGGCCGGGGCGGCGGTGGCCGGCGCGGCGGTTGGCCCACTGGGTGCAGGGGTAGCCGCGCCGGCGCCGGCTGCCGTCGGCTGGGATGACGCCGTGGCAGCGGCGGGTCCGGCTGATGGCGCTGGCGCGCAAGCCTCGAGCACACCCACCGCGGATGCCGCGACGAGCAGGGCCAGGAAGCGCCGCCGCGAGGCGGCCACGGGACCAGCTAGGTGACCAGCTAGGTGCATCGCAGTTCCCTCATCGGCATCAGTGAACAGTGAACACCCACGCGTCCCCACTGGCAAGGACCTGCTCGACGCCCGCCTCACGGATCGCCGCTCCGGCGGATCTCGATCTCGCTCACGGCCTGGGCGAGCCCACCGCCACCCAGCTCCCCTCACGACCGCTGTGGACGATGGCCTCGATGACCCGCATGTTGGCGACCGCGTCCTCGAGCGGTGTTGGGACGGGGAGGTCGTCCATGATGGCGCGCGAGAACGCGTCGCCCTGGAGTGTGTACTGGTTGCATACTGCGAAGACCTGCTCGTCGATGGTCGCATCGTGGGCATGCCACAGACGACATGCGCGATCGGCGGGCGCATTGACTGGTATCTCGATCTCGATCCGTCCCGCCGTTCCCAAGATGTTGACGCGCTGGTAGGGGGAGAGCTGCGTCGAGCAGGTGAACGTCGCCGTGCCACGGCCGAAGTCGAGCATCCCCGAGACGAGCCGATCGGTGTGGAACCGCGGGTCGTATTCGACCATGCTGCACACGCGCCGCGGCTCGGCGCCGAAGATGAAGCGCGAGAAGGACACGTTGTAGCAGCCGATGTCCATGAGACCACCGCCGCCGTGCTCGACCTGGTTGCGAATGTTGCCCGGGTCGACGTTGGAGTACGAGAAGAAGGATTGGATCGTGCGCAGCTCGCCGACTGCGCCAGCGTCTACCATGCCCTTCGCCCGCTGCCATTGCGGGTGGTGGCGATACATGAAGGCTTCCATCACCTTCAGCCGGGGGAACCGGGCAGCGGCATCGACCAGCGTCTGGGCCTCATCGGCCGTCAGGGCGAGAGGCTTCTCGCACAGCACGTGCTTGCCAGCCTCGAGCGCTTTGATCGACCAGGGCACGTGCTGCTCGTTCGGCAAGGGGTTGTAGACAGCGTCGATTTCCGGGTCGGCAAGCAGAGCGTCGTACGCTCCGTACGCCCTGGCGATCCCCAGCGTCCGGGCGGTTGTCTCGGCACGCTGCCGGTCACGAGAGGCGATCGCCGTCACCTCACTGTTGGCGCCCTGCTGCATAGCCGGAATGACCTGGGTGGTGGCAATTCTGGCCGTGCTCAGGACACCCCACCGGATCTTGCCCATGTCTCTCTTCCCTCGAGCAATGTGACGCGGCACGGAGCGCACCTCAGCTGGCAGCGCGCTCGCGTCTCCAGACTGCGCCGCTCAGCGGGCGGAGTGAGCGCCGACCATGTGGGCCGCGACGTCCTCTGGCGCCAGGAACGATGGCGGCGGCGGCGGTCCCCAGTTGAACAGCCCTCTGGCGCCTTCGAGCGTCTCGGGTGTCCAGAGCTGGTCGTCGATGATGCAGTCCATGTCCGAGTAGTACTCGGAGAAGTTGCCCGCCGGGTCCTTCAGGTACCAGAAGAAGTTCGACCCGGCGTGGTGGCGACCCAGGCCCCACACGTGCCGCTCGGGATGCTCCTCCAGCATCGCCGCGGCGCCCCGCCCGATCTCGTCGATGTCGTCGACCTGCCACGAGGTGTGGTGCAGGAAGCTGACGGGCGCCTGCAAGACCAGCACATTGTGGTGGTCCGTCGAACAGCGCATGAAGGCGCCGCGATCTTTGATGTAGTCGCTCGTCTTGAAGCCGAGGCCGTCAGTGAAGAACCGCGCCGTGGCGGCGAAGTCGGCCGAGCCGACGACGACGTGGCCGAGCTTGCGTGGGCGGACGGGCGACTCGCGCAGGAGTCCCGGAGCGCGCTGGCCACTGCGCTCGACGCGGCCCGGGCCGTTGTAGGCAGTGGCCGGAGCCTCGGGCTGCTGGAGGCGCGGGCTGATCGCCACGGTGGCCCGGAACCCGACGACCGGCTCCTCGGTGGTGACCGACGACGCGTCGCGCCGGACGTCGACGTCGAGCCCGCGCAGCTGGGCGGCGACGCGGTCCAGGTCGTCGGCGTCGTCCGCGCCAATGCCGATCTGGACGAGTCGGCGCACCGGCGAGGACACGAGGCGCAGCTGCTGCCCGCCGTCGACGGTGGCGAACGCATCATCGCCCAGGGGAGTCAGGCCGAACTCGGTGTAGTAGTCGGCGACCTCGGCGACGTTCGGCACGCCGATGGTGACAGAAAAGAGCCGATGGAGGGTCATGGCGATGTTAGCCCCTTTCGTCAGGCAGGAGAGCGAGCGTCATTAGTGTCCGGGTGCATCCCTTGCGCAACTGTCTGGCCGTCGCCGGGCGCGTCGCCGTTGGCCGCCGACTCCATGAGAATTTTGTCCCCCGAGGAACATCCCCGGCCGCTCGCCGTGGTTCGCGTATCAGCATACAGCGCACCTGGGCGAGCGGCGCTGCCACCGACCGCCCGGGGCGCCCCGTCAAGCCAAACGTCACGCCGAGCGACCGTCTTAGAATGCTGGCTCACGGATGTGCTTTCGGGGCTAGGCGGTCTTGAGCGTGCTCGATCTCCACGTTCCTCCGTACGGGCAGACCACCTTAGCCGACCTGGTTCCGTCGCTCATGAGTGCGCTGGGTGCCCCGGGCTTCGCGGACACTCTGCAGCTGGCGCCCCTCGCCGGCGTCTGCCTCCTGGTCGTCGACGGACTGGGCTGGGAGCTGCTGCGGGCGCATCCTCAGGCCGCGCCCTTCCTGAACGGGCACGCCGCCACCGCTCGCCCTCTGGCGGCCGGCTTCCCCAGCACGACCGCCGCCAGCCTGGCGTCCATCGGCACTGGCTTGCCGCCGGGCGAGCACGGCCTGGTCGGCTACGCCGTCGCCCTGCCCGGCCAGGAGCGCGCCATGAACCTGATCACCTGGCGGGCGTACGGCCCAGGGCCGAGCATCGACCTCCGCGACACCGTCGTGCCCGAGCGCTTCCAACCCCGGCCGACAGCCCTGGAGCGGGCCGCGGCCGAAGGTATCGCGGTGTCCCTGGTCGGGCCCGGCGTGATCGCCGACTCCGGGTTGACCAGGGCCGTGTTGCGCGGCGGCAAGTACCGCCTGGCCGTGGGCCCGGACGACCTCGTCGCTCAGGCGGTCTCCGCCCTCGGCAGGGTCCCGCGGAGCTTCGTCTACGCGTATCACTCCGACCTGGACGCCACCGGCCACGTGCGCGGCGTCCAGTCCGAGGCCTGGCGCCTCCAGCTGGCGCGCGTCGACCGGCTGGCCGAGGCCCTGGCGGACCGTCTCCCGCCAGACCGCGGCCTGATGGTCACCGCCGACCACGGCATGGTCGACCTGCCCGGCGCAGGGCGCATCGACCTTGGCGACGAGCCGGAGCTCGCCGCGGGTGTGCGCCTGCTGGCGGGCGAGGCGCGCGCCCGCCACGTGTACACGAAGCCTGGCGCCGCCCCAGACGTGTTGGCCGCCTGGCGCGCCGTGCTGGGCGACCGCATGGTAGTGGTGGCGCGTGACGAAGCCGCCGCGGCTGGCTGGTTCGGCCCGACGTCCGGGACGAGGTACTGGCGCGGATCGGCGACGTCGTGGCCCTGGCGCGCGGTCCGGTTGGTGTTTTCCAGCGCTCGGTCGACTCTGTCCAGGCGCGGTTCGTCGGCCACCACGGCTCAGCGACGCGGGCCGAACAGCTCGTTCCCGGAATCCTGATTCGCCGCTGAGCGGGTGATCTGGTCCATGCGAGCCCGCCGTCGGCGCCGGGTCGTCAACTGAGCATGGGCGATGGCTCACGATCAGGTGACCGAAGGAGCCGCTGCCGCAGCGGCGGCAGCCGGTCGGCGACGCGCAACGCTGTCTTGAAGGCGGCGCGACCGAAGGTGTTTGGGGACGCCGTCTGCTGGGCGATCCGCAATGAGCGCCGCACGGCGTCGAAGCCGTAGCTGCGCATCGCTACCTCGTACGCGTGGATGGCCGGCAGCAGCTCCGCGCGGCCGCGCTGCACGTCGGCGAGCTGGTGGCACAGCAGAGCAGCGTCACGGAGAGCAGTATTGCCACCCAGGCCCTGCAGCGGCGTCATGGTGTGGATGGCGTCGCCGAGCAGCGTCACGGTCGTGGTCGCCCAGGGGGAGACCGGGACTGACGACGCGAGCGGCACGCTCAGCACGGTTGCCGGGTCCGACTCTGCGACCAGCCGTTGCAAGGCGGGATGCCAGCGGTCGACGAGGCGGAGGGCGAGCCCCTGGAGCGCCGATCCGTCCTCGCGCCGCACCTTGCCCGTCAGCCCGATGGCGTCGGGTTGGCCGAGCAGCGCCCAGAACAGATGCTCAGGCAGATCGACGTCGGACTGCGGATCGGGCGCCGCGGCGCCGGCCGGCTGGTGGAGGAAGGACGCAGCAAACAGGGCCGGGCCGCGCGGGGGCAGGACGAGGGTCATCTGGCTCAGCAGCTCGGGCGGCAGGCGGTCGCGGGTGTGCTTGGTCAGGTAGAACTTGCCGGCGATGCCGGCCACGCCGGTATCCACCACGCGGGCGTGTGGCAGATACTGCCGCCGCACGGCCGAGCTGGCGCCGTCCGCCCCGACCAGCAGGTCGCCAGTGGCCGTGCTGCCATCGGCGAAGAACGCCGTGACGCACCCGTCGGAGCCCTGCTCGTAGCGCACCAGCCGCTTGCCGAAGAGGACCACGTCGTCGAGCCCCGTTAGGAGCAGCTGGCGTAGGCCGGCGCGACTGATGGGGTGGGCGCGATCAACGGCGGCCTGGCCCGGGTCGGGCTCGTCGACGAACGCCAGCTGGCGCAGCCGCTGGTCGACGAAGGCGATGCCGCGGGGTGGGCAAGCCGAGCGGGCCGCGAACGCCTGCCACAGGGCCAGCGGCAGACAGGCGTGCAGGGCACGGCTGCCGCTGGCGTTGACGTGGATGCGGTAGCTGAGGAGCGGGTCGGGAGGGTGCTGGTCGCGTTCGAAGACGCGGACGCTGAGGCCGGCGGCGCGGAGGCCGTGGGCGAGACAGAGGCCGCCGAGGCCGCCGCCGGCGACGAGGACGCGGAGAGGTTCGGACATGGGACAATCCACCGTTCAACTAGATGGTTGAGACAATACGCCATGCTCTCAGCAATGTCAACCATCTAGTTGAAAAGTCGCCGTTGCTATCATGCCCGCCGTGGCCTCGCCCTCCGCCACAGCCAGCCGCCGTCCGCGCGCCGACCGCCAACGCGCTCTCGTCCAGGTCGCCTACCGCCTCATCGCCGAGCGCGGCCTCGAGGGCCTCCGCTTCGGCGACGTCGCCCGCCAGGCCGGCATCAACAACGGCACCCTCCTCTACTACTTCCCCAGCAAGGAGGCCCTCGTCCAGGCCGTCGTCGCCTACCTCATCGAGGAGTTCAGCGTCAGCCAAGCGCCCAGGCCGCCCGCCGCGCACCTCGATGCTCTGGCCGAGCTGCGGGGCGAGTTCGAGGACGCTCGTCTGCGCCTGCGCCAGCAGGTCGGCATCGTGTACACGGAGCTGCTGGTGCGCTCGCAGCGCGACCCGGCCGTTTTGGCGTCGCTGCGGCACATGGACGACGCCTGGCGCGGCTGGCTGGCCACCATCCTCGACCGGGGCCGTGCTCAGGGCGTCTTCCGCTCGGACCTGGACACAGCGCTGGTCACGACCACAATCATGGCTGTCATCAAGGGCGTCGGCCTGCAGGCGGTCACCGCGGGCGACCCCAACACCGTCGACAGCGCCATGTCAGCCGTCGCTGGCCTGATCGAGCGGTGGCTGACGCCGCCGCCCGCGTAGGCCAGCGCTACCCGCGCCCGCCGAGCCTCGGCAACCCGTCGAGCTGGACCGTCGCCTCGACAACGTCGGCGAAGGCGTCGTACGGGTCGCTCACCGTTGCGGCAGCAGGGCGCCAGAGAAAGCCGCGCGTCATGGCCAGCGCTCGTACCAGCGCCTGGCGAGGCTCGGGCGGCTCGAGCAGCCCATGCACGTGAGTCCCGACCACGGCGGTGTCCGACCCGACGCTGCCTTCGCGCCCATCCTCGAGATCCAGGAACGCCCCGCGGCCCGCCTGTCCTGTTGTCCGTCCCAGATGGATCTCGTAGCCCGCCACGGGCAGACCGGCCAGGGACTGCCAGACCCCGACCCCACTACCGAGCACCCGCCCCTTTGTCTGGACAAGTCGCTTGGCACCGGCGAGCTCGGTCGCAATGGGCAACAGGCCAAGCCCTGGCGCGGTGGCCTGGTCGGACTCCACCCGCCGCGGGTCATGCACGACGGTCCCGAGCATCTGGTATCCGCCGCAGACGCCGAGGACCGGTGTCCCCCTCTGGGCTAACCAGCAGATTCGCTCGGCCAGCCTCCGCTGGTGCAGCCACACCAGGTCAGGGATCGTCGTCTTGCTCCCCGGCACAATCACCAGGTCGGGCGCACGCAGCTCCTCGGGTCGCGACACGTAGCGGACCTGCACGCCCGATTCCGCCGCCAGTGGGCCGAACTCGTCGAAGTTCGCTAGGTGCGGTAGCTGGATGACCGCGATATCCACGAGCGCATGAGCGGCCTCCCGCTGGCTGAGGCTGGCGGCGTCCTCCTCGGGGATCAGAAGCCCCTCCACGTACGGCACGACGCCGAGCACGGGCACACCGGTCCGGCGCTCCAGGAGCGCCGGTGCCGGCGCCAGGAGGGATGCGTCGCCACGGAACTTGTTCAAGACGAACCCGCGCACCAGCGCCCGCTCGTCAGGAGCCAGCCACTCCCACGTCCCGAGCAGCGACGCGAACACGCCACCGCGGTCGATGTCGCCGACCAGCAGCACGTCGGCCTGGGCGTGCAGCGCCACGCGCATGTTGACGATGTCGCGCGCCCGCAGGTTGATCTCCGCCGGACTACCGGCGCCCTCGGCAAGCACGAGGTCGAAGCTGGCGCGCAGCCGATCCAGCGCGTCAACAACCACCGGCCAGAGGTCACGGCGCTCCGGATCTGGATCAAAGTACTGCCGCGCCGTCTGGACGCTGTGCACCTGGCCCCTGACGACGACCTGGCTGGCACCGCCCTGCGGCTTGAGCAGGATGGGGTTCATATCCACCGTGGGGGTGACCCGCGCTGCCACGGCCTGCGCAAACTGGGCGCGCCCGATCTCCCCGCCACCGGGGCAGACCGCGGCGTTGTTCGACATGTTCTGCGCCTTGAACGGCGCCACGCGCACGCCGCGGCGCGCGAACAGGCGGCACAGCCCGGCGACCAGGGTGCTCTTGCCGGCCGACGAGGCGGTGCCCTGCACCATCAGCACCGGGGCCAGGCGGTCAGCCACGTCCGAGCTGGGCCACCGCCGACACCAGGCGCCGACACTCTTCGGGCAAACGGTACGCGATGCGGACGCACGCGGGGAGTCCGAACGAGGCGCAGTCGCGGACCACCAGTCCGTGCGGCAGCAGGGCATGCCGGAAGAGGGCCCCGTCCGCCACGTCCACCAGCACGAAATTCGCGGCGGCTGGCGCGGCCTCCAGGCCCAGGCGCGCCAGCCCGTCCGTGAGCAGCCGCCGCGACTCCCGAACGACTCCTCGCGCCCGTTCGACGTGTGCCTGGGCATCTGGCTCGAGCGCCGCCAGGCCGGCCCGCAACGCCCCGGCGTTGACGCTCCATGGCGGGCGCACGCTCTCGACAGCACGAGCCAGGGTGAGGTCGGCCAGCAGGTACCCCAGGCGCAGCCCTGGCACCGCGTGGTCCTTGGTCATCGAGCGCAGGATGGCCAGGTTGCCGTGACGGAGTAAGGGCTCGCTAGGCCAACGGTGGTCCACGAACGCCGCGTACGCTTCGTCCAGCACCACCAGGCGCTCCGGCTGCTCCAGCAGCAGCCGCTCGACCTCCTCCCGCATGCGGTACGCCCCCGTCGGATTGTTGGGATTGCACAGAAAGAGCAGGCGCGCCGTCGGCGCCTGGCCGCCATCGTCGACCTGGCACACAGACGCTCCGGCAACGCGGGCAGCGCGGGCGTACTCGCCGAACGTCGGTCCGACGATGGCGACGGTATCGCCCGGCCGGAGGACCGCCAGGCCGATCAGCCACAACAGCTCGACCGACCCGTTGCCGAGGACGACCTGGTCGGGCGCGACGCCGGCTCGCTGGGCGAGCCCGTGGCGCAATGGCTCCTCGTCGTCACCCGGATACCGGCTCCAATCAGTCCCGTGGACGGCGCGCAGCACGGCGGGCGCGGGCCCCAGCGGATTGGTATTGACGCTGAAGTCGACCACGTCGGTGGGACGCAGGCCGAGGGCTGCTAGCTCGGCGGCGGCCACCGATCCGTGGACCACTGGCGCGAGGCGCAGCGTCTCCGGCCGCACGAAGCGCGGGGCGACCGCCTCAGACACGCTGACGCGCCCCACCAAGCACACCGGCAGCCACCGCGGCCAGCACCATGGCTCGGCGCACGAGGCGTCGCGCCTGAGCGATGTCGCCCGGGCCTGGCAGGCGTGCTGTGCGATTCAGCAGATAGTGGCCCCGCTTCTCCAGACGCACGTCAAGCGCGCCGGCGACGCAGGCCATCGCCTGCCCCGCGTTCGGGCTGGCGGTGCGCCCGGCATCACGCCACCAGGCGGTCAGCGCGGCGCGCCGGCGGTCGGCGCTCAGCACCAGGAGCAGCGTCCCGAGCCGGGCGGGCGCCCAGTTCAGGACGTCATCGAGCCGCGCGGCAGCTTTCCCCAACCACTCGTACCGCGGCGTGTGGTACCCCCACATGGCGTCGGCCGTGTTCGCGGCGCGGTACGCGTACGCGCCGCCCAGCCCAAAGAGCGCGTAGCTGGCCAGAGGTGCCACCCACGAGTCGACGAGATTCTCAGCCAGCGATTCGATGGCCGCGGCGCTGGCGAGCTGATCGTCCAGCTCAGCCGTCGGCCGACTGACCAGCGACCGCAGCTCCTGGCGCGCCTCGCCCAGGCGTCCAGCGTCCAGCGCGTCCTCCACGCGCCGAGCGGCCGCCAGCAGCGCCCGCCCCGCAAACGTCGGCTTCAGGAGGAGCGCCTGCACCGGCCAAGGTGCGCAACGCTCGACCAGCCCAGCGAGGCAGCCCCACGCCGCTGGCAGTCCCAGGCTGACCGCGCACCCGTAGCCCAGACGGGCAGCGGCGCTGTGTGGGGCGTGTGTCTCCAGCCACGCGAGAGCATGCCCCATCCACACGACGGGATGGACCAACGCGGGCGGCTCACCGTACAGCTCGTCCATCTTCAGAGCCACAGTCATCACCGCTGTGCGCACCAGAATGCGCCTCCACGGCGGCACCGGCGAGCTCAGAATCAGAACTCGATGCCGCGCTGCACCTGCTGCTCACCAGTTGACACTTCGTCGACCACAAGGATCTCGCTGCTCCTTTGATGCTCCTGGTTGCTCGCCCCGGCCATGCTGGATAGCTGCACGCCTGACCTTACCGGACGTCGGCACACCGCCCGCGCCAGATCGGCCGTGGGTGGCACAGGCAGCAGCAACAACGCTGTTCAGCATGAAGAAGTTGGGAGGGCGGCACGAGCCGCGCTCGCGCGCTGCGATGCGGAAGCGCTGGATTGGCCTCAGGGCCGGGATTTCTGCTCGTGCGCCACGTCGGGCGGCGGACCGGTGGGGTGGCGCACGTCCCGCGCTGACGGGGCCTCCCCTGGCGGGGAGCCTGCGGCGGAGGCAACCTGGTAGCGGTCGGCGCGCACCTGGTGCCGCACCAGCCAGAGGGCGGCTACCAGCACCAGCGCACCCAGCGAGTTGATGGCCAGGTTCGTGACGATATCGCGTGCGTCCCCACGCGTGGCCGCGATACCCAGCCCGTGCCGGATCGCCGCCGTGATGCCGATCACCAGGAACTCCTGGAGCTGCTGACTGATCGGCCCACGGCTCAGCGTGGTGTGCAGGAGCTCCAGCAGGATGATCGCCAGGAACGCCGCGTCGATGCCCCGCAATGTGGCCCCAGTGAAGTCGTGATCGACCAGCAGGGGGTCCTTGACCTCCACGACCACGGCCACCAGGGCCACCAACACGAAGCCGATCAGCATGAGCGACACCACCGCCGTGAGCAGGCTCTCCGCCCGCTCGAAGAGCCCGTTCAGTCGCTCTTCGAGCGGGGTTGGCTGCGCCCGGAGCGTCGGCTCCTCCTGTGGGCGGCTCATCTCTGAACGGGCCTCATGCGGCGCACGTGGCCTCGACCGCCGGCCCCGACTCGGCCAGCGCCCCGAGCAGGGCCACGACGCACTGCTCCGCTTCCGACAGGCCAGCCGGCGCCCTGGTCAGCGCCGCCTCGGCGAGCGACGCGTCGACGTCCGGCAGCCGGCCCTCGAGGTACCCCTGGACCACGGCTGGATGGATGTACGCCTTCCGACAGACGGCCGGAGTGTTGCCCAGATGCTGGGCGACCTGGCGGATGGCCTCCACGACGCGCTGCTTGCCCGCCTTCTCGGTCTCGACCGGCTGGCACAGGCGCAGATGCCCGAGGGCGAAGACGGTGTCGTTCCAGGTGCGGAAGTCCTTGGCGGTGAAGTCGGCGCCGGCTATGTCGCGCAGATGGGCGTTCACGTCGTCGGACTCGACCCGGTGTCGCTGGTCGTCGTCGCCGACGTACTGGAACAGCTCGTGCCCGGGGAGCTCCTGGCACCGTTTGATGAGGCGGGCCAGTCGGCGGTCGTCTACGCGCACGGTGTGCTGCTGCTTCGACTTGCCGCGGAAGAGGAACTGGGCGCGGCCACCGGCGAAAGTGACGTGGCGATCGCGCAGGGTGGTCAGCCCAAAGGAGCGGTTCTCCCGTCGGTACTCGTCGTTGCCGATACGCATGGAGGTCTGGTCGAGCAGGCGCACCACGAGGGCGAGCACCTTCTCGCGGGGGAGACCTGGCCGGCGCAGGCCCCGGTCCACCTGAGCGCGGATCGCCGGCAGCGCCGCCCCGAACGCCTCCATGCGGTGGTATTTGGCGGCGTCGCGCGCGGACCGCCATTCGGCGTGGTAGGGGTACTGCTTACGGCCGCGCGCGTCGCGCCCGGTGGCCTGGATGTGGCCGCGCGGGTCGGGACAGATCCAGACGCGGGTCCAGGCGGGCGGGATGGCCAGGCCCTTGATACGCCTGATCACGGCCGGCTCCGAGACGCGGCGACCGTCGGGGAGAAAGTAAGCGAACCCCTTGCCGTAGCGCCGCCGCCGAATGCCGGGCTGGAGATCGTCGCTGTAGGCGAGCCCGGCAGCCGCCGCCGCGTCCACCGACTCTTTCGCCGCTTGAGCACCGGGCTGCACGGCGCCAGTGTCGCAAACCGCGTACCGGCAAGCCACTTTCCGGACGGCAAACCGTCGCGGCACCCTACAATATCCAGCATAATCAGATTATTCTGAACGTGACAAATTTTAGTCTGCGCGCCGAACAGCACCGCTTTGTCGACGACATGGGCGCCTTCTTCGCCAGCTACGGCCTCGGCCACGCCCCGGGCCGCGTCTACGGCTACCTGCTGCTGTGTCCCGGGCTGGCCAGCCTCGACCAGATCGCTACCGAGCTCGGCATCAGTAAGAGTGGCGCGAGCACTGCCGCGCGGCTGCTTGAGACCTGGAATCTGGTCCGCAGCGTCCCGGAGCGCGGCAGTCGCCGCATCCGCTACGAACCTACCACCGCCCTTGACCGCCTGCTCGTGGCCGGGATCGCCAAGGTGCAGGCGTTCCGCCAGACACTGGAAGAGGGGCGGCAGGTCGCGCCACCAGGCCCGCCGATCGCGCGACTGGACGATCTGTCGAACGCCCTGGGTTTGTACCTGGATGCGGTCGAAGAGGCGCTCCGACGCATTAGAGGGGGAACGAGGCGATGACGGCGATGGCGATCTCGGTGTCCGATCTGGTCAAGTCGTTCGGCCGAACGCGCGCCCTGGACGGGCTCGGTCTGTCCGTTCGCACCGGCGAGGTGCACGGCTTTCTCGGCCCGAACGGCGCCGGCAAGACCACGACCATCCGCATCCTGCTCGGCCTCCTGCGGGCGGACGCCGGCCAGGCTCGCCTGCTCGACGCTGACCCCTGGCGGGATGCCGTCGCACTGCACCGCCGCCTCGCCTATGTACCCGGCGACGTCGCCCTCTGGCCCGAGCTCTCCGGCGGCGAGGTGATCGACCTGCTGGGCCGGCTGCGCGGCGGCCTCGACCCCAGGCGCCGGGCCAGCCTGCTGGAACGCTTCGATCTCGACCCCCGCAAGAGGTGCAACACATACTCCAAGGGCAACCGGCAAAAGGTCGCTCTGATCGCCGCTCTCGCCTCAGACGTTGAGCTGCTCCTGTTGGACGAGCCGACCGCGGGCCTCGACCCTTTGATGGAGGTTGCCTTCCGCGACATCATCGCCGAGGAGCGTCGCCGCGGGCACACGGTCCTGCTTTCTAGCCACGTCCTGGCCGAGGTTGAGGCGGTCTGTGACCGAGTCACCATCATCCGAGCCGGCCGCACCGTCGAGACCGGCACGCTGGCCGAGCTGCGTCACCTGGCCCGCACCTCCATCTCCGCCGAGCTGGCGGGCCCACCATCCGGGCTGGCGGCGCTGCCCGGGCTGCACGACCTGCAGGTCGAAGGTGCCCGTGTGCGTTGCGAGGTGGACGCCGACGCGCTGAACGGCGTGCTGCGCCATTTGACCTCACTCGGATTGCACAGCCTGGTCAGCCAGCCGCCGACGCTGGAGGAGCTGTTCATGCGCCACTACCAGGTCGAACAACCCGCGGGCGGCGCCCCAAGCGACAGGTAGGCAGAGGTGGTGCGATGAACGAACTGACAGGCACCGGCGCGCTGATCCGGCTGATCCTGCGCCGGGACCGCATCTGGTTGCCGATCTGGATCGTGGTGGTGGCCCTCGCGCCGATTGGCATCGCGGCCAGCTTCGCCGCACTCTACCCCACCGCCGAAGCGCTGGCGGCGTACGCCGCCGGGGCCACGAACACCCCCGCGACAGTTGCGATACTCGGTCCCCTGTTCAGCCCCACCCTTGGCGGACTCGTCGCCTGGCGGACGGGGTTGCAGAGCGCGATCCTGATCGCACCTGTGAGTATGCTCTTCGTCATCCGGCACACGAGGACTGAGGAGGAGAAAGGGCGCCGCGAGGTGCTGGGCGCGACCGTGGTAGGCCGGCAGGCGCCACTCACGGCGGCGCTGAGCGTGGTGTTCGGGGCCAACCTGGTGAGCGCCGCGCTCATCGCGACAGGACTGATCGGTCTCGGACTTCCCACCGCGGGGTCCGTCGCCCTCGGCCTGTCGGCAGCGGCCACGGGGTGCGTGTTCGCCGCGGTCGCAGGCCTGGCTGCGCAGCTGACGGAGAGCCCCGGCCCCGCGCGGGGCATCGTGCTGCTGGTCTTCGGTCTCTTGTACGTGATGCGCGCCGCCGGAGATCTGGCTCGGCTGTCCTGGCTTTCCTGGTTATCGCCGGTCGGTTGGCTGCGTCTCACCCGCGCCTTCGCCGGCGAGCAATGGTGGGTCTTCGCGCTCCTCGTCGGCCTGGTCGTCGCGCTGCTCGCCGCAGCCTTTGCGCTGTGCGCGCAGCGAGACCTTGGCGCCGGCCTCCTGCCGCAGCGACTCGGCCCGGCCACGGCGTCGCCCCGACTGCGCAGCCCCCTGGCCCTGGCGTGGCGCCTGCAGCGCGGCACGCTGCTCGCCTGGACCGCCTCGTTTGCCGCGCTCGGCGTCGGGTTGGGCGCGGTCACTCCGAGCATCTCCAAATTCGTGGACGTTCCCCAGCTCCAGGGCTGGGTGATCCGGACGGGCGCGCGCGATGCCGGCGATGCCTTCCTGTTCATGCTCATGTATGTTCTCGGCCAGGTCGCCTCGGCGTACGCGATCGTGGCAACGCTGCGTCTACGGTCCGAGGAGGTGGAGCGACGCGCCGAGCCGGTGTTGGCCGCCGCGGTCGGCCGACTGCGCTGGGCAAGCAGTCACCTGGTGTTCGGAGCGATCGGCCCGGTGGTTGCGCTGGCAGCGCTCGGCCTCCCCATTGGCCTGATGTATGGGTTGAGCACCGGCGACGTGGGTTACCAACTGTCGAGCCTGCCGGCCCGCGCGCTGGCGACACTGCCGGCCATTTGGGTGATGGTTGGGCTCGCCGCGGCGCTGTATGGTCTGCTGCCCCGCTTCACGCCCGTGGTCTGGGCAGCGCTGGCGGTGTTCCTGGCACTCGAACTGGCCTGGGAGCTGCAGCAGGTGAGCCAGGCGGTGTTCAACATCTCGCCCTTCGCCCACGTGCACTGGGCCATCCAGGTCACGGCCGTACCCCTGGTGGGACTGACCGGAATCGCCACGGCGCTGACCGCCGCCGGGCTGGTCGGGTTCCACCGCCGCGACGTGAGATGATCTCGGCTCGGGCCACGTGACCACGAGCGACACGCGAGCTGGCATCGGGGCAGCTCGGCTCGCTCGCGGGATTGGACTGACGCGGGGCCTCGATCGTGCTGCCTGGTGGCTCATCACGTCGCACGTGGATTGCTGTACCGAGCCCCTGCCCTGCGCGCGCGGGCGGGCGGAGCGTCCCACGATGCATCCGTCGACCCGTTGTGCCTGAGCAGTCGACGACTGCCCCGGGCGGCGCTTCGCGAGAACCGCTCAGCGCCAGGCCCGCGCTGGCCGCCACCAGCGGAGTCTGCACCGAGTTACGGATGATCATCAGCGTGCCAGCGGACACGGCAGAGTCACGGCTGGTCATCGGGGACTCGGCCGACCAAGGAGGCCATAGTCGGCACGACCCCATAGCCCTCGTAGAAATGGACAGCGTCGTGGTTCGTCGCGACGACGCCGACCCGCCAGTCGGCCACATTCTTACGCCGCAGCTCCGTTAGCGTGGCCGCCATCAAGGCACCGCCCACCCCTCGGTCAACTCCGTGCCCTCAATCTGACCGTTTAGCACGACATGCTCCCGTAGAGCCAGACGAAGGGTGGCAGCGGCCCGATACCGCTACACGCGACGTAGAAGTTGAACACAAAGCTCGTGAGTCCAGCGAATGCCAGGAAGAGCACCAGCGCCAGTGCGGCGGCCGCAACGGGCTTGTGCCTGGTCCCACCCGCCGCAACGACCGGAACAATGGCCGAAACCGCTGCGGCCAGGATGATCACGGCCCACAACGCGGCCTCCCAGCCTCGCTGATAGGCATTGTAGACAGTCGGTAAGTCTTCCAGCGTAGCGCCCCTGAAGCGGAACCACTCGAACTGGGCGGCGTAGCCCAGCGCGGCGATCCCCAGGGTCAGCACCGCGAACGCGCCCAGCGCGCCGAGCAGTCCCGTGCCGAGCAGCCTGCTCGGTGCTCGTCGCGCTGGGCCGCGTCCCCGCGCGCCCGCCCCGGCCAGGGCGCCCACCAGCCCTGCCGGCAGCGTTGCCCAGCCGAGCTCCGTGGGCCCGAACTTGGTCGCCGCGAGGCTGACGATAGCCAGGGTCCAGACGGCCCAGGCGCCAAGCGCTACCAAGACCGGCGCACCCTCAGAGAAGGACCTGCCGGTGTACCCCGCCGCCAGGCCGCACACCACTCCCAGCGCCAGGAAGCCGGCCACGGGCCCGATCAGCCCACCAGAGAACATGGCCACGAAAAGCCCTGGCACAAAGCTCAGCACCAGCACCGCTAGCCCCGCTCCACCCCCGGCCAGTGCCGCCGTGCTCAGTCGTATCCCGGCGGGTGTCACCCGCCCGGGTGTCGCCCATGCTGCGTCTGCCATCGTTTCCTCCCTCGCTTGCCCCTCGGACGCGGACGGCCCATCGACGCGCCCTTCGAGGCTGCCACGGTTCCCCCGCCGTGAGTCAACAGTGCGCTGATTTCCTCCTGACGTCCATGTCCGGCGTGACTAGGCAAAGTCAGAACTGCGGCCCCTGCCGCTCGGCGGGCTCGTCGACGTGGGTCGCGGCCTGGACCTCGGGCGGGGATCAGCCTCACCTGGACCACGCTGGTCGCCACGGCCGTGCGGAGGGCCGGGACGAAAGTCGTCGAGTCGGACGTCATTGCCGCAGAGCAGGTCGATGTCACGGGTAGGGCGGTATCCCCAGCCATACCGGAGCTCGAGGGCCGGCTCTCGGCACGCCGCCACGAGCGAGACCTCGCGTCCAGTGGGATTGGCCGCTGTCCGTTGTGCGGTCGCTTCCGGCGCGTTCTGGCGACGCGCGATTGCGTCCTGCAGGCGTGCCGCGGCTGTGCTCAGGGCCTGCCGCTCGGCGAACTGGGCGGAGGCGAGGGTGCAGCGGCGCTCGCCCGCCACTCGCTCGGCCTTCCTCGCCCAACTCGCCAAGCTGTTCCCCGGCCTGCCTGACCCTGCCTGGCTGACAGTTCCTGGTCTGACACAACGTCGGCGCTGCTCCAATCCCGATGAGCATCTCGACGACTCGCCCGCAGCTGACCGGCTACGCTGACGCGGGGACAGGTGAGCAGTGATGCTCGACGAGTTGCGGCGACTGTACGAAAACGACCAGGCACTGCGGCAGGAGGGGCTACGGCTGAGTGTGCTGCCGCGCATGGTCTGGGCCGACTGGCGCCGCCGGCGGCGCGTGAAGCGTCTCCTGAAAGACGGCGTCCTGGAGGCGCCAGAGGACTACTACCACGCGGCGATGATCCTCCAGCACAGCCTCGCGGTCGCCGATTACTGGCAAGCCCACCAGCTCGCAATGCGGGCGGTGGAGCTTGGCTATAACCAGGCGCGCTGGCTGGCCGCCGCCACGCTGGACCGCTGGCTGATGCGGCAAGGCAAGCCGCAGAAGTACGGGACGCAGTACACGATGGTTGGCGCGCGCTGGAAGGTGTGGGCCTGGGGCAAGCGCTACCATTTGTGGGACGTGGACCCGGTCACCAGCGATGCCGAGCGGGCGGAGTGGGGGGTGCCCGCGCTCGAGGTCGCGCGGGAATGGACGGCGCCGATCGGCCAGATGACGGCGACCCGGCTGGGACCCACCATCGCGGTCATTGAGACCGGTGATCTCCGGGTCGAAGTCCAGGACATCCGAGCCCTCTGGGCCACCGCACCCCCAGGCGCCGGCGGGCGGCCAGAGGCCACTCCCTTGCAGCCGAGCGATCGTCCGGAAAACGTCGTCGTGCCCGAGGGGTTCGACGTCTGCCGGGCCGGCGCCGCGTTCGGGCTGGTAGGGCGCGACGGCGCCGTGCAGGCGACCTGGCAGCAGCAGGTGGTGCAGCCGGGTGAGCCCTTCAGGCACCTCTGGAGATGGGTGGATCCCCCGCAGGTCGAAGCGGTGACGCTGGGCCATCGCTCGGCCGTCTGGATCGGCGGCGAAGAAGATGGCGGTGGGCTCGTCCTCACCCGAGCAGGCGCGTCGGCCTATTGGTCCGTGTGGGGCTGGCTGCCACGCCCAGACCTGCTGTGTCTCGCCGCCAGCCTACCCGTAGATGCGCCGTCAGTTGGACGCGGCGCGCCAGGATGAGCAAAGGACGCGCGTCGTCAGGGCGGGACCGATCATGATGGTCGAGCGCCGCATAGTCGGCGCAGTGGTGCTGCCACTCGCGGGCGTCCTGGAGTTGTACGCGTCGGCCGGCCCGTCCGGGGCGTCACTTGCGGTGTGGTTCGTGATCGCCCTGGCGACGGGGCTACTGCTTCGGGCGTGGTGGGCCCTGCTCCTTGCGTGCGTCCCCTGGCCGCTGCAGATCGCCCTGGGACTCGCGACCGGCCGCTACCTCTTCCTCGGAGAGGCGTGGGAAGCGGCGGCGGCCAGTTGTCATTTCGCGGCTGATAATGGGCTCTTCCGCAGTTTATGGGGAGCCACCTCAGCCACTCCTGAGCAGCGGGTGCCTGGCACGACTCCGGCGAGAGGGCTGGCATGTTCGCCAGCTTCAGCACCTCTCGGCTCGCCCTGTCGGCCA
>JAABUQ010000881.1_pt1 | contig 68794 bp, 71 predicted proteins | sample 5560001 | NCBI WGS metagenome assembly JAABUQ01 (sample SAMN10711888, study PRJNA513371) | rock metagenome | isolation source: Antarctica rocks | place: Antarctica: Victoria Land, Finger Mt nord | collected 2015-12-18
CGTGCCGATGGGAGCTTCCGGAATCTGCTGGCGCGACTGAGCCGGATCGATGTGCTGGTGCATCTCGCGCGATAGCGACACTCTGCTTCGGGCACTCGCGTTTTTGACCGCATCCACCATCAATGCTGTTGAGACGAAGACCGACCGCAACCACACGCCTCACGCCAACCGCCTCGCCCGATTCCTAAGAGTGGACATGACGCGCTGGTTTACCCCGACCGCCGATCAGTTCTTCTCCCGCATCTCGAAGCCGCAGATTTTAGGAGCGATCCGCGAAGCCGGAAAAGATACTGCGTCCATCAGCCCTTCGCTCAAGAAAGCGGACCTTGCCGCCCTCGCCGAGCGTGAAATCGCCGGAACCGGATGGCTACCGGAATCTCTACGCATCCCGGCATCGGATACAGGGGCAGAATTATGAACAGCCCAGAAATAATTGTCGGCATAATGACGGCTCCCGCGATTCTCGCGGACAGCCGTTACGAAGCGGACGAGGACAACTCCTCGTTCCTTCTTTCTCAAACATGCAACGAACCGGCAGCGCGGTTTCATACCTTGCTCCTGCTTCGTAACTACAGCTCCGATCAAACCTTCAGCAGCCGCAAGCGCAAGCTTCTCACTGACGAATGCCTTTCTCTCACTGATCTCTATGAGGCAACCTGGTGTGAACTCGCGTCTGCGTTCGGAGCTCGTGTTGTCGCCAGCACACGCACCGAAATCGAGGGGAGCTATCTTCAATCCGCAAGCCACATCTGTCCACCAAGTCGCCGGCAAATGATCCTGGAATTCGATGCGGAATTTTCAGACAACAACAGTGACCGGGCATCGCTGGCGAGCGTCAATAAGGAAGCAGCACGATGAGACTACCAAACGAATTGCTCGAATACAAGCAATGGGTTTTATGGCGCCAGGCTCATGTTGATGGCCGCGTCACCAAGCAGCCCATTTCTCCATGGAGTGGAAAACTAGCCTCATGTGATCGCCCCAAGACCTGGAGTTCCTACCGCCACGTTCTCTATGCCATGCGTCGTCACGTGTGCGACGGCATCGGCTTCGTCTTCACTGAGACCGATCCGTTCTGCGGAATTGATCTGGATCACTGCCGAACTCACGATGGCGCAATTACCCCGGAAGCCCAACGCGTCATTTCGCGTCTTGACAGCTACACGGAGATTTCACCTTCTGGCACCGGGATTCACATCATCGTGAAAGCTAAGCTGCCCTGTCGGGGAAGGCGCAACAAGCAAATGGAAATCTATGATTCAGGACGGTACTTCACGATCACTGGGCAGCGACTGGCGGGCACCTCGCCCAATGTTGCAGATCGGCAAACCAAGATAGACGAGATCATTACGGAGCAATTTGCATCGTTGCGGCGAAGCGCAACTGGGGGCGTTGCGGAGCAACCAGATATCACCGACGATAAATTGATTGAACGAGCCATGAACTCCCGGAATGGAGAACGCTTCTGCCGCCTTTGGCGAGGTGATACTTCCGACTACGACAACGATCACAGCCGCGCTGATGCCGCGCTCTGTTGCATGCTGGCCTTTTGGACCGGAGGTGATGTCGAACGAGTGGACCGTCTTTTCCGCCGGTCTGGACTCATGCGTAATAAATGGGATCGTCCAACCGGAGCTTCCACGTACTCGGAACTGACCGTCCGGGCCGCGCTTGATTCAATGGCAAGCTCTCTTCAATGAAACGCGGCATTCGCGGCGAATCTAGCTGAATGCGGGTGATCGACTAGAGTGCCGTTTCAAGGCCGCCACTCTAAAGGAAGCCTGAATCCGAACGTGCGGAAAGTGTAGATGATGATAGGTGAATGAGCTAGGGGTAGCAGACTGGAAGAATGAACATGCGTGGAACAGTTCCGCATTGGTCAACGTTGGTAAAAGGTGAAAAGATGACAAATTAACTGACTTCCCATCACCAGCTGGAGCGATAGATAGCAATACCTTTTTCCCGCCACATCACTTCTTCCCACATTGAGCGTTTGGGTGTTCCACCTAGCTTTGCAGACTCGGCCAAGTGGGTGTAAACGTCTTCCGTTATGAAAGTCGAGTAGGTTCCTTCCCCGAGGCCGCACATTTTTGCTGCATAATTGGCGGCACGTCCTACCCAGACCAGATCATTCGATCCTCGAATTCCAGTTCGTGCAGCCAACAAAGAACCGCTGTCAATTCCCACCACTTGTTTAAGTTGATACGACGTGCTTGGGTATGCCTCTTTGATGGCGGGGTTTATGATCTTGTTTACTGCATACTTGATTTTGAGAGCAGCTCGAACGGCGGCTGTATTTTTTTCTTGCCAATGTATAGGGCCATTACCCTGTCACCATCAAACGCGGTAATCACGCCACCCTCATCCCGGATGATCTTACAGGCGGTTAGCAAATAAGATTTGTATACTTCCGCCGCAAATTCGGTCTTATAAGCATCTACAAGACCTGTGGAGTCTTGGAGATCAGCGTACAGCACCGTGCCGTCCAGTCGGACTCCTTCATTCCCAAGCTTGATGTCCTCGGTTTCTGGAACTTGTAATCGTTCCGCTTCTCCCAAGGCGACTTTAGAATTGTCAGAACTTCGCTTTTTAGCCCGCCAGCACGTGTCGTAATCCCTCCTAGAATCACCGTGGTCCCTTGTTAGATACAGCCTGCACGACGCGCTCGCTAGCGGGTCTCAAGCGTGCACCTAAGGATTTGGGGCCGCCAGTCGCATAGTCAAGCCAAGTGACCCCCAACAAATCGGAGGGAATCTTGACGTCATGCCCCTTGGGTTTAAGGATGAAGACCCGTTCTCGCCCAGTCGCACCAATGAAGAGCCCAAGCTCGAACACCAGATTGTCGCGGGGAGACACATTCGTGCGCCCTTTGGAGATGGTTGTGTCGTCCGGCGTCAGCAACAGTACAGCGAAGTCACTGTCTGCCGCGATCGTGGTCAAACTTTCAATGAAAGTATTTGAAGCTTCGAATACGCCGTCTGTCCAAATTTTCGATATGAGTCTTCGTGCCGGCAAAAGCCGCCGGAACTCCTCCGTAACCTTGAGACCCTCAGATGACGAACCTAAAAAAAACGATCGGCTTGCTGTTGGGAATTCGTATGTAGCGGCTCCGTTCGCGAAGGCGACTCGTAACTTCAGAAGCGATGCGGCGCCACAGATCTGGATGCGCGGATGCCAATTTGGAAAAGCGATGCTCTTCGATCTTAAGGGCAAAAGTGGGCTCCGTCGCAATGGTTGTCGCACTTCGCCTTGCCGCAGGGTCGATTAGTGCCATCTCACCGACGTGGGTGCCTCCGCTGCGAGTTGCCACTTCTCTGCCATTAATTTGAATGGATACGCTTCCGCTCACGATGAGAAAACTTTAATTATCGGAAGCACCTTGGGTTGTTAGGCAGTCACCGGGCATATAGCTGCAATTACTGGCAATTTTAAGCAATGCAGTTGCGAGAGCAGTCTCACCGGACACCAGTGTCTGCGCCTTGAGCGCCTCAGCCAGTCTTCTTCTGCCATTCTCGCCGACAAAACGAGGTTCGATGCCTGACTGGCCGCGCGTCGCCATTGAAATATATGATGAGCATTTGTAGGCCCTACATGGCGCTTATGCCAACCCCAATAAAATGGACACCTACTACCCTTTCAAGATTTTATTTCATCTTACCTGTTCATTTCAGCGACGCTAAGACTTTCGAAGTGTTGCGGCGACCCACAATTGATGCATTGTTCGATCGAAGCTTGCCCGCAATACGGCAGCGAGTATTGAGGGTTGATTCACGATCCAACGTATGGAACAACTTGGCCTTTATGCGAGTGCGCCGACTCGCCAGAGCACACATTTCCTTGAGGGTTTCACCTTGGTCTAATCGTTTAATCGATCCGGAACAGCCACGATGCTTCCTTTAATCCACTTGGCCAAATAATCAGCGATTCGTATATTTGCGGACGAACTTGCATATACGCAGGCTTTATTGCTTCTCCGGCAACAGCCTGGCGTATATTTCCAGGCGGCAGCCGCCAGACCCAGCGTTGGGCGCGTCGGAATTAACCCTGTTTGATCGGCAAAAGGGCGTTTACTGCCATGCGGAAACCAAGCATCAAGTCCTTGTGCCACCGGAAACAGGCCGCTCAGGCAATCTCAACTCAGCCAGTTCTTCAGCGATCTGCAACTCAAGAGCAACACATTCCTCGGCGGCCGTTCCGGGGCTTTGCTTTGGCGGTGCCTTTTGAGTGGCCGACATGCTGTGTCATCTCCTGCTGAATTTCGGGCTGAGTGGGCTTCTGTTTCTGCTGTTGCGCTTGGTAGGTCCGATATAAGTCGTGATCTTCCACAGTTTCGATGGGCCGCGCCACCGCTGCAAGCTTCGAGAGTTCAATGGCCGATTGGCGGTCGCCCGATACGCCGATGGATTCCTGCAGGCCAAGGCTGTCGCTGGTGATGACGGTAAGGCCTTCACGGGCGCGCGTCGCGGAAACATAAAACAAATCTTGCGCCATCCGCTCAGCGGCGATGATTTCGTAATCGACCGTTTTGCCCTGGCTGCGGTGAGCAGTGACGGCGTAACCGTGTGTGAACTGGCGATACTCGGCTGGCAGCTCGCGGCCGTCGTCCAGGCGGATGCGATGGCCGTGCACGTCCGCCACCGTCACCAGTTCGCCGTTGGTCGCCTTGAAATTCTTCTCTTTCCAGTTTGCTTGAAACAGCAGTTTGTCGCCGGCAGATACTTCGATTTCCTGTTTCTCGAATACGGCGAACGCCGCCACTTGTTTGCCCGTAAGCCGGATTTCTTCGCCGGTTCCTTTACTGGCCGTGATACCGCCTCGGTCCGCACTCACTACATCGAGAGACTCATTCTTGGCGACCCCCTTCACGGCTTTATGGAAGGCCAACACCTGGCCTGGCTGGTAATTCTTGGCCTGTTTCTTCTGGGCTTCGGTCCAGTTAAGCGCCGAGTGTTGTGTGAACTTCTCGCCCTCGGCTAGCTCGCCCGCGCGCTTCCGATCCTGGCGGATGGCGTCGGTCACGCTTTTGATTTCGTCATGAGTGGCCGCGACGACGAGCACTTCGCGCGCCTGGCCTTTTGCATTCGGCACCGCCGCTGCTTCCTGGTAGGCCTTACTGACTTCCTGAGCGCGTAAGCGCCAGTCCACTTGCCGGACCGCGCCCATGGCTTCCAGTTTGCTGAACCCCTCTGCAGGACGCGTCCGCAGTGCCTCCACAGCCGCTTTATATTCGGCGTTCGTCTGCCGCTGCACTTGCAGAAGGGAGACGCTCTTCAGATTTGATTCCCGTTCGAGGACTCGTAAGGCGTCACCTTCCGAAACACTTTTGATCTGCAACGTATCGCCGCTATAAACAATCCGAGCATCCTTCGTTTTCGCCAAGCCGATGAGTGCTGCCATGTCCTTGCTGGCCACCATGCCAGCCTCATCGATGACGAGAACTTGGCCAGCCAGTTCACTCTGCTGCTTTGGATCGGCGAGCAATCGAGCCACGGTCATGGCATCCTTAGAATCCGACCTTCCGCAGCTCCTCTACGGCTGAAGCGGTAGGAGCAACTGCCACAGCGCTACGCCGCGATTCGGTGAGACCGCGATGCAATTCCTGAAGCGTGGCCGTTTTTCCCGTTCCGGCTGCACCACGCAGATTGATCGCCAGGTCTCGGGACTGGAGGACTTCCAGGACCGCTGTCTTTTGCTCGGGCCGCAAGCGATCCGAAACCACAAAGTCACGGCGTCCCAGAGGTTGATACTGGCCGATTCCGTCATCAATCGCGGCGACCATCTGGCGCTCACGGCTGAGACTCTCGTGAGTAGCTACTTCGCCGCGCGCCGTCAGCATCGCACCGCTGGCCACTTCCGCCAGCAACGCCGCTTTCACTTCCAGCAGATCCACCCGGCCACGGCCATGCCGCAAAGCTTCCGTCTTTAGTTCGTAGTCTTTGGCCACTGACACACGTTCGAATATGTGTTCACGGGCATGTTGCAGGGACGGAGCGGCGGCCGATCGTTCCCGCGCATCGCCGTCCAGTGCCGCCTGGCGCAGCCCTTTGAGAGTGTCAGCTTCTCCCGCATTCAGCCGGGCGAGCTGCGGCCTTCACATCCGCCGTGCTGATCTCCGTCAGTTTTTCCGGCCGCGTGTCCCGCACCAGGCGCGCAACTTCATTATTCGAAGGGAGCCGCCCGTTTTGATCCACGAATTTTGATATCGCTTCATCCCGCTGCGCACTGCGCTGGCTGTACTTGTCGCGGGTTTCTTGCTTGATGCCGACGATGCCGAATCCCAGATCCTTGCCGTGTTCGAACCGGTCCTCAATCTGATAGCCGCGCTTGAGCAGTTCGCGGGAGGCTGAGTTACGGTACACCTCGGTAATGTATTCCCGCTGCGCATAAATATCAGAGGCCTGCATCGCCTTCCATCTGCCCTCCGCGCCGTCATACGTCAAATTCGCGGCGACGAAGTGGGTATGAATTTGTGGATCTAGTTCGCGGCTGGTATCGTGCCGATACGCCGCGATGACCAGGTTCGAGGTCACGCGATTATCATTGGCTCCGGCCTTACGAATTCGGGCGCCCGCTAGCCGTTCCATTTCTTGCACGGCTTCGGCCGCCGCAATGTCGTGAACTTCATAAAGGCGTGGATCTTCCATCGCCTGAATCGAAAGATCCTTCGGAGCGCTGATGGTGAAGTCGTAGAGGTTACGAGCAGTTCCGACCTTTTCCACGCTGATGATTCCATTCCGTTCTACTTCGCCGTACCGATCCGCGCTCTGACGCTGGCGAAGGAATTCACCGGTCGAGGGATCGATGCCCTGCCGGATAGCCTCGAATTGCTCCATACTCACCGTGCCCTCCAGCCCGAGCAGCTCCGCGCCGCGCCCCATCCAGTGACCTTCAATGGATTCGCCCACGGCGTAGTAGTCGTTGTTGCTGAGGTGATGGGCCGCATACGTTTCGCCTCCGGTCATGGCTTTGATCGTCAGCATGAGTTATCCAATATTCAGGGCCAAGACCGTGGAACCGCTTTCTTTAGCAGTTGGCATTTCGAGAGGCTTCGCAGGAAAGGCAGAGACATCGGGCGGAAGATTGAAATCGCGTTTCGGCACCACACGCTCGATAAAGGCCATGTGTCGTTCAGGAAGTCCGATGTATGGAATCTCAACCGGAACAATCACCATGCGGCCATTCTGAAAGCCGCGTTGCACGAAGTAGGCATGCAGATCGCTCATGCCCTTGATCTGCGTGGCGCTGATGGCTGGTTCAGTCACTTCCACAATGCGGGAACTGTTCCGATCCCCTTCGTAGAAATTGAGCGCGTGGCTGTGCGTCTGTTCCAGGCGCAGCAGTTTGCGCTTGCCGCCCACGCGTTCGAGAATGTCGGCGGAATCCGGGTCGCTGGTGGCGAAGATCCATTTGGTATACGACTGGCTGAGGATAGTGCGCGTCTGGTCGCCGTACAGATGCTTCAGTTGTTCCTGGTTCTGAATGCTGGCGATGATCTGATGACCAGCCGACCGCAGCATGGTGATGCCGTCATGCAATTGGGTGAGAGTTTGCAGTGTGTGCAACTCGTCATAGACAAGCTTCGTTCTCTTCTCTGTGTCGCTCGACAGCAGACCCAGGATGAAGAGATCCATCCACATGGAGATCAACGGCTTCAGAGCGGCACGCGTGTCGGAATCGGAGGAGATGAAGATCCAGCCTTTTGGATCACGCGTCCAGTCCCGAATGCAGAATTCCCGCCGGCCTTCCGATCGCGAGGGCATCATCCATAGCGGATCGCCTGCCAGCGCAAGCGTGCCGAGGACACCCGCGCGTTGCTGCGGCGAATTCGCCGGCAGCGTGTATTGATGGATGGTTCCCTGCACCCGCCGCTCAATCTCGGGATAATTAGCAATCCATGCGCCTAACGTTTCTGTATCAGGCCGGAACTGATCTAACAGGTATGCGCCCAGGCTCACGGTCCATTGATTGAAAATGTCGGCTGTCGGATCTCGGACCACCGGAGGAGGAAACAAGGACATCATGACGGTTTTGTAGGTCGCGAGATCGTAACCCTCCGAAGACACATTCCAGTAGGCGCAACGTTGATCAGTCGAGTTGAGGATGACGTCGCCGCGTTCAGGGCGATAGAAACGGGCGATGACCTCGCCACCTTTCGCGTCATTCACAACGCAGCAAATATCATTGGCTTCGGCGTCGAGCAGATCCTGATAGGTCAGGCTCGTCTTTCCTGTCCCGGTATCACCCATACGGAACTGGTGCGAGGCTTCTTTCTTCCGCGGAATGCGAATCGATGTCCAGCCCTTCTCCATTCGCTTAGCGATCCTTCCAGGGCTTGACGGTGTAGGTCATGCCGTCACCGTCGATTTCACGGTTATATTTATCCACCGTCGCCACAACAGAGCCATCGAACGGAATGCCAGCAATCACCGAAGACCGATATTTGTAATCAGCAACCAGGCCCCAGATTAGACAGCCGAGCGTTGTCAACAACGTCAGCGTGAGCGGCCATTTGAAGACCATCGCGGGCGACTCCGAGTAAATCGGTCGCACGTTCCCGTAGTAGAAGACCCACGCCTGCGGGCTCGAACCTTTGGGATACCAGCCGTGACGCAGAATCTCGGCATCATACTGGTGACCCTGGTTGCCGAAACGAAGCAGAGCATAGCGGACCTGCTCCGCGCTCATACCGATCTGTCGCCGGGGCGGACCAAAGATTGAGAAGCCGCCCCTGCTCGCCTTGATGGCGTGGGTGCAGTATTCGGGATAGCGCCGAACCTGTTCCTGATGCAGCAGCGACCAGCCGCCGAACCACAGCATGGCCCCGAGCAAGCCGCCCAGGAAGCCGTAGACCAGCCCGTTATGCCTGTACGGAACCGTCTCTCGTCGTATCCGATCGGGAGTTTTGTTTGTCATATATCGTTTTAATAGCTGCCGTAACCCATGCTTGGATACTCAACTTGATCGCGGCTGATTTCCGGGCCCAACCGCCCGGTATATTCTTCGCGCAGCTCGCGCTCGCGATTGACCACAGGCTTCATTTCTTCGCGGATCTCAGCCCTCTGGCTCGGCGGTGCCTGTTCGTAGCATTCATAGAGTTGCTGAAAATGCGCGTGCAAGTCGCGCGCCTCGCTCACAATCTCTGGTGTGCTCAGTTGCGCTACCGGCTTCAGTTCCTGCTGCACGGTCCGCTCCTGCGCCGGTGCTGTCGTGCTGCCTTGTTCGTCCATCACATCCTCTTTATGCCGTCTGTCGGCGATACACTTCGGTCGTTTCAAATTGGCGGCTGCGGTCGTCGTAGTCGCTGACTTCTAAAACGCAATTCACGCCGCGCCAGCCATCGGGCGTTCGCTTCACTTCCACCACCAGGTCGATGGCCATAGCCGTTTCCTGGCGCGCCAGGTCGAGGCTGCCAAACCCCGGCATGGCCAGACTAGACAGGCGGTTGAGCGCTGATAGCGCCGTATTGGCGTGGATCGTCGAAAACGTCCCGTCATGGCCAGTGTTCATGGCCTGCAGAAGGCCATAGGCCGCTTCCGAGTCTTTGACCTCGCCAACGATAATGCGGTCGGGCCGATGCCTCAAGGTCATGGATAAGAGTTGCGAAACAGTGACCTCCGGGCGGTCACCTACTCTCGGATACGCTTCGAGCCGCGGGCTGTTGCGATGATCCAGCTTCATCTCGACCGGTTTTTCAATCACGACAATGCGCTCATGCGCCGGGATATGCCGCACGAAAGCGTTCGTCATGGTGGTCTTGCCGGTGGACGTTCCGCCCGAAAAGAGAATGTTCTTGCGGCCTTCGACCGCGCCGAGAATCAGAGCGAGCACTTCTTCGGTGAGCGCGCCGCGCTCCATCAGCTCGGCTGTCGTGAAATGCTGCAGGAACTTGCGCACGGTGAGGATGACGCCCTGTGGGGAGATCGGCGGATAAGTCGCCGCCACCCGCGAGCCATCCGGCAACCGCGAATCAAGCCAAGGCTTCTGATAATCGTCGATCTGGTCACCTATGGACTGGCCAATGATTTCGACACATACCCGAAGCTTGCGCTCGTCGATCCCGATGCTCTCGATTTCCTCCAGCTTGCCGGCGCGATCCACAAACACCAAGCCGTTTGTAATCATGAGCTCCGACACATCCGGATCGAGCAAGTAGGCATCCAGCCCCATCGAGCGGAAGAACGGCAGAACCAACTCTTCGATGCAGTGCATTACTTGGGCGCCGCCTCCACGTTGGTCCGGTTCGGAATGAATTCGACAATGGTCAGGCCCAGCGGGTTGATCGTCTGATAATCCGGATTGTCCGCGCTCTGGGCGTCCACCTGGTCCGGGTTCAAATAGAACCGCACGGCTACAATCCAGGTCTGGATGCGAGTCTCGCCATCTTTATTGAAGACCTTCTGTAGAGCGATGTCTGCCGTACCAGCAGCCACAATAGCCGCGCCGACGCTCTGCTTGCCAAATGAGGTTAGGTTCGTCGACAGGATCGTGACGTCGTTCTCCGGCTCATGGCCGGCCAGAATATTGGCCACCACATTTTGTTTCTGATCCTGGTCTTTGATCTGCTGACCGTACTTGGATTCGAGAAAGAGATAGTTCTTCGGGAAAGTCTTCAACACGGAAGCGCGCAACCGTCCGAAACGAAATTGCGCCCAATCCGTGAGATAGGTTTTCGCTACCGCCGCATCCGGCGTGTAGTGCTCCAGGTCCGAATACTTCACCGGCGTGGCGCGACCCACGGCATCGACCTTCACATACACATGGCGGGCTGGCCGCATCGTTAGACCCACAATGCAGAGTCCGAACAAAACGAGCAGGATGCTCTGCGAAATCACCACCGTCCGCGTGAGCCGTTTCGCATACTTCCTCGCGGCGAAGACTTCTTCCGCAATCTGATCCTGCTGGATGGGCTCCAGCAGCACTTCCTGTTCATCGGTGGGAACGAGTGTTGTTTCGATTGACATAAGAGTTCCTCTAAGAAAGAGCGCCAGCGGCAGCGCGGACCACGAGCGCCTGTATGGCCCCGGCAAAGTTCGCCGCTACGCCACCGTAACCGCCAAAGATGAGATGCGTGACTTCCGGGACCTTGAACATCGTCCACAAGAACACAAACGTGATCAGGATGAAATAAGGCAGACTGACCACCCACTGACCACGCTGTACCCGTGGATGTTCGAAAAGAAATCCACATAGGATTGACAGAAGACGAAGATGAAGCCCGCGCCCACGAACACGTACATCGAATAAGCCAGCATGTTGTCGAACCAACTCCAGAACCGCTTCTCATGGCCGGGCAGCACATAGAACGGAATCATCAAAGGACCGCACAGCGTTAACATGCCGACAATTGCGTACGAGCCGGCCGTGATCACTGTCATCGCGACCTGGGCCAAAGCGATGAACAGGAGCAGAACGATCGTAATGAGCGCAGGCAAAACCTGAAGCATCCCGACCGCCGGCAAAAAGTGAATCGAGTCGTTGAAGTAGCCAACAACCGTTTTCATCGCGTCCATGGTGATGCCGTTCGCCAGCGCTTGTGCCAGGTACGGGAAAAGCTGGTGAAAATTGATGCTGACGCCGGGCATCGGCACCATGTAAAAACTCATCATCAAAGTGGCGATGGAGATGCGGAACAAAATGGCCACATAAGCCACCGTGGTGGCCAGCGGATTGTAATGGTGCATCGACATGGATCGCATCGCGCCTTGCAGCAGTGTCTGTAAGAGTGCGAACGTCCCGAACAGCGCCAACAAAGACCAGCCAAACGGCATGATGGAGGGAGCAACCGTCGATATGAGGTTCGTCACTCCCTGGGTGATGCTGCCCTCAAAATTGACCGTGCCCGCGATGGCAGTATCGACGTCAGGAGGAAGCGGAAGCGCTGCCTGACCGAAAGCAGCACCGGCGAACACGATCAATAGGAGGAGTTTCTTCATTAAGGCACCAGGTAACGATGAGTCGAGGGCTTGGTCTTTTCAGCCAGCTTCTGCTGGAGCTTCTGATCCTGCTGCGTGAGCACGTAAGCAGGACGGCCGCCTCGGGCGAGCAGCCCCGCGATGACGCCGGGAACAGCGAGAAGGGCGACGAGTAGTTTGAGTTGAATGGCTTTCGTCATTGGTTAAGGCTCCAGATAGTTGGCTACGGTAGTGGCCGTTAAGGTCGGGTCCTGCAAGGCGGGAGACGTAGCACGCGCCGCCGCGATGGCCGCGTACCAGTTCTGCTCGTCCGCCAATTGATCTCTCTGCACTTTGGCTTGCAGCGTTTGCTGTTCGGCGAGGCAGGCCTGCAGGTTGCCATTGGCCTTCGCCTGCGTCTGCGCATGGATGTGACCGCCCGAGAGTATGTTGAGGGCGGCCATCATGGAGTTCTTCGCATCGCTCTGATCGAAGGTGTCGCTGTACAGATGGTCTTCTGCCGATTGATTCGCGTCCTGCGTTGCTTTGTAGTTGGCAAGAATTGTGGCGCAGCGTTGCGAGGTTTGATCGAGTAACTGGAGCGTGGCGAATTGCGACATGCGTCGGCTGTCCGGCGCAGTGATGCTTCCAAGATACCCGCCGTTGCCGCCATACAGCGTGCTCTGATGCCAGGCCGTCCCGGCATGCAGAACATCGCCATTCATAACAGCGTTGAAGTTGATGCTTTCGTTGTAGTGAGTCTCGGCGAGTTCATTGCCCACAGCAAACGCGGCCATCTCCCACACCTGCTTGTTTTGCACCCGCTGCGCCATCTGCATGGCCAGGTTGTAAACCTGCAGCCCGTTCTCGACAATCTTTACTGTCTGGTTATAGGTCTCCACCAGCTTGGCTCCGTTGCTGATGTCCTGACTCCATATCTCGCCCAGGCTGGCATAGCTGGAAGGATCAAAAACGACATCGCCGATACCGAAGAGTGCGTAAATCGGTTGCGGGTTCATCGCCACATAGCCAAGACCCAATAACAGGGGCACGGCTACAAACCACTTCTTGTTCTTCTGTAAGTTCACTTGATTTCCTTTCTTGCGGAATGGGTTAGATGGGAAGAGGAGTGCGCTTCAGGCTGAGGCGTTCCAGAACGAGCCAGAAACATCGGCAGAGCGCAGAGCGTGAGTATGCCGAAGAAGGCCTCGGCTGGCCAGAACAGGAACTTCAACAACGTGAGCCCTGGGTTCATTTGCGCGTTCATGATCCTGAGTTGTCTCAGTTGTTCTTCCTGAACTGTTCGTGATGACTGCATAAACTTCCTTTCTAGAGATCGGGTTCCATCGTGTGATTTTTCGTGTCCGGCAACAGCAAGTCACCTGACAACATCACTTTCACGCGCGCCCGTTCGCGTATCGTGAATGTCGGTAATACGTTGATGAATCGATCCATCACGCGCTGCGCACTCTGCCCCAACTGCTGCGAAACCCCGTTGCGCATCTGCGTGCCCCAGTCATAAGTGCCATAGCTGGAGTTGTTGCCAATTTGCGTCGTCGCCGCCACGGCCGCCAGCGCGATCGACGCGCCGAAGATCTGAAAGTAGTGATGATTCACCAAGTCGCGCAACCCGGTTTGCCCAACAACATCCAATCCTTTGAACTTGTCAAGACTCACTGAGTAGCCATCCGTCATAATCATGCGGTGGAAGGCGACGAACAGCCGTTCCTGATTGACGCTTCCCACGGCGCTCACGCTGCCCAACAGTCGAGTCCCTTTCGGGATCAGCAGATGTGAACCGTTCTCGGAGTACACATCGGTGGTCACCATCGTGATCACTGGACCTATGCTGGCCCCGGCCAGGCGATTCACCAGAACGGTTTCAATAATGGTGTCTTCCATCAACCGGTAGAGCTTGCCGAAAGAAGAATCGAAGCTGTAGTCCTGCTTTGGATCATGCGGCTGCTTCTTGTCCGAGGCCTCGACTTCTTCGTTGTCGGTGCTCTCGGAAACCAGTTCAGCCAGTTTGCCGCGGTGTGGCGGCATCGTCGCGACGGCATCCGAACCGGTCGTTGACGCCGGCGTCGACGGACTCGCCGTTGTGGCCGCCGCCCTCTCCTTATCGAAGTAGTCCGAGAAATCGAGCGATACGGGCGACGAATCCAGATCATTCTGCCGCCGATGCTGTTCTTCGGCCAGCGCGCGTTCCCGCCGCAATTCGGCTTCAGACTTCTCGCCACCCGTACTTCGAGCGCCGCCGCGGCCCTGCTCTGCCGCTTCCTGCGCCGCCGTCTTTTTGGGCACGCCATCCGCCTCGGCGTACGGATCAGCCAGCCCCTTAGCCTGGCCGAGAACAGTATCCTCGACGCTCTGCGTTGCCCTGTCGCGCTCCGCGCCCTTCAGGTAAGCCGCTTCTCCGGACTGTTGCGCCGCAAAGCTCTCGCTCTGCTGGCGTGTCATCGTCGTGGGCTTCGGCGCAGTGCGACCTTCCGGTGAGGTCCTCCCTGAGACCAAGCCAGCCACCTGAGCCAGGATCACAGTGGCCAGAATCACCCCCGCCATCACCAAGCCTACGTACACAATTTTGCGGCTCTTCGGGGCTGGCGTCGGTACCACCAGCTTGGCTTCTTCCGCCCGCTGCTGCTCGGCCGCCTCCTCGTACGGATCGCCCATCATGATTTGCTCCGATGGAACACCAGCTTGTTTTCCTTCTTATTGCCGATGGCGAAGTAGCCGTTATAGAGCAGCTTCGGCACCGTGTAGACGCCATCGGCGTAGCTGTACTGGATCAGGCTGGGCTTGCCGTCTTCGTTGATCTCATACAGCGCCAGCACCCGCTTGCCCTTGAAGTAGGTGAACTTGTCATCCGACCAGGCCATCTGAAAACCGAGCTTCTCGGCTTTGGCCTGATCCCAGTCATATCCGAAGAAAAGCTTCTTCGGATATTGAGACTGATACTCTGCAATCTCGGCGCCCGCCTTCTCCTGCGCCTTCTTCGCCGCTTCGCCGACGTCGGCCTTCAGGCTTTCCGCATGGGGCTTGCAACTGGCCACTTCGTCGGCCGGCACCCATTTGATCTCCGAAGCCACTGCGCTGCTGCCGCTTTCGCCGGCATCGGCGTCTACCTCCGCATCAAACTGGCTATCGATGCCGGTAACTTCCTGCAGGAAGAAAGAGATCTCCTGGCCGGTATTCGAAATCACATTTAGTGTCGTGTGTATCGCGGTCTCTTTGGGCTTCACAGCCAGGAACCGCGTGGGCACCTTTCCCGCGTCCACGGACCATACGCCGCCTTCCCCTTGTCCCCGCCGTACACGTTCATCACGCGCTGGTCTAACGGCAGGCGGATCAGCGTGGCCTGATTGCGCGCCACCCGCACTCTGAGCGGTTTCCGCTGTCCCATCGTCACCACCAGCGGATCGGCTGGTGTGGGATCGATCGTTGTTTTGTTTGCCGCGAGCGCGGAGCCCGCCGCCAGAATCGTCGTCAGTAGCAATTGCCTTCTCATCTCTCGTCCTCTCTCCTACTGCCCGCGATAGGCCGCGGCGAGTTCTTTCAATTGATTCATGCCCTCTGTTTCGCCCAGTTCGGCCACCAAGCGTTCCCGCATCGCGCGTTCAGACGGTTTGGTGGTGGCTCGCGCGTACGCGGTCGGGTCCATGTTCATGCGCAGTACTTTGAAATAGCCGTTGCCGCCCACCACGAAGGGCTCACCATCGACCTTCACGGCCAGCTCTCGGTCTCCGAGCGATTCCAATTCATCCAACTCTTTCGCGTTGAGGCGGAAGTGCTTGGCATACAACTCACGATCAAACGCTCCTCCTAGCAGGATCGTCGTCGGGCACGCATTCTTGATCACCGCCGCATACGAACCGAGGTCTTCGAGCGATTGCGTCACCAGCGTGGCCCAGGCCAGATTCTTGCGATCCGCCTTCAACGTTTCGAGCACGAACGACACCACCGGCAAAATACCCATGCGTTTCCACAACTCATCCATGACGATGTGCTTCGGTATGCCGAGGTTTTTCTTGTCACGAATCTGGTTTTGGCACAGCAGCAGAATCCAGCTCATCTCGACTTCCAGCAGATCGTTATGTTTGTCGCCCAAGCTTGCGAAATCGAACAGTTGCAAATCGTGGAACTGTAAATCGTCTTGCACGTTGTCAAAGATGGCGCTGTACATGCCGCCTTCGGTCCAGCGTTTCAGCCCGCTCCGCAGCTTTGGCGGCAAAGCCAAGTGCTTCAGCCGTCGCAATTCCATTGGTACATCGAACATCCGTTCCACGGCCTTGTCGATGGCATCCTGGTCATCGTTACCGACCGTCAGCCCAGACTTCGACAGCATCATGCGGATGATCTGTGCGATGGCGTGGATATTGTCTTTCGTAGCGTCCACGCGAAAGAAATTCAGCCGCGGATAATCCAAGCCAAGATGCGTCACAGAACCACCTAACGCGCGCACGTTGCTCTCGTAGCTACCGCCCTGATCGAAGATGAATGTCTTGGTGCCGTACTTCATCGCACTGGCAAACAGCGCGTTGATGTTGAGACTCTTGCCGCGGCCGGGACCACCCAGAACCGTGGTGTTACCGTTGCCATTCACGAATGGCGTGAAGAAGAAGGGTGTGCCCTGGCGCGTCTCGTACACCAGCGTGTACTCGTCCCGCAGATCCTCCGACCAGGAGTGACCGAGAAACGGACTGTACACGAATGAAAGGTTGGCTTTGTGATCGCCGCGCAGCCAGAACTTCCGCAGGTTGTACTGTTGACCTGGGAAGCAGGATAGGTAAGCGGAGACAGCACCCCGCCGTTCTTCGAGCATCCCCGCTTCGGACGGATCACTCAAGATGTTCTGAATGCGAGGCAAAGCGGCCTCGATTCGGTCTTTCTCGCGCGAATGAACCAGCGCGAACAAAGAATAATGCCCGTAGTAGTGGCGGCCGTCCAAATCCGCGAGAATGTCGCCGACACTTTCTACCTTCTTCTCTTGCGCGATTGTGGCAGCGCGCGGCGGCGGTGGAATGTAAGGGTTGTAACCACCGGCCACTGCACTCCAGATATCGCCCCCCGCCATGCCCACAGCATTCTCCACGGCTGCCGCTTTGCTGCGCGCCGCCTTGCCCGGTTGCCGCTGCCAGACGGAACAGAACACCATCTCGCGGTCGACCGATAGCAAGGCACCCCATAGATCGGGACGCGTTCCCCGCGGCGGCGCCACCAGAGACAGCACCTGGCAATACTGTTTCCCAACCCGCAGGTAATCGCCTTCAAGGCCGATGTGAACGCGGCCCAGCTTCTTTGTCGCCTGCCCCGACTTCGCCGCTTTGCGCGTCATCAGCGAACGATCCAAATTCAGCAGATAACTATAGATCTGCACCAACTCATCCGGCGTCAGCCGCTTGGCATGGACCATGCTCAACTGCCGCTCATACAACAGCGCCGCGTGCTGAATCTGACGCAAAGACGAGCGGGACTTCTCGGCAAACTCCTCGGCTTTCTCGGCCATCTTGCCGGGGATGTATAGCGTCACTATCAGCCGCACGCTTTTGAACTTTGCGTTCGCCTTCAAAAACGTGGTGCGCTCTTGCGCCTGTTGCCGAACCACTTCCCGCGCAATCGCCCGCGCCGGCAGTTCGTCGTTATTCGCCGTAATCAGATATTCGAAAACCATGCACTCTTGCGGCAGCATCCGGTTCGCAATGGAGATCTGTTTCGAAATATGGTTCAGCGTGTTGCGGTCAAGGCCTTCGCTATCGATGCCGCCGATGCTGAAGCTAACGCCATAGCCGGTGGGAGTCGCGAATACGCCATTTGCCAGCACGCGGGGCCGGAAGATATCATCCACCTTTCCCGCTTTGGCGAACGGGCGCAGCACCTCCGGGATGGAATGGAGGAAAGGCCAAGTTGTGGAGAATTGGATCATTTGCCCGGGTCAAACTCCGAAGGTAAAAGCAGATCGTGGAGAATGAGCTGGGGCTCTTTGGGATCGTCCTTACAGAGCCACCAGCCAAAACCCAAAGTGGTCGGACACAACAGCACGCCGAACACCTTGCAACCCGGCAGCAGAAAGACCAGCACCGAAACCGACAGGAGGCCGAGGATGACATACCACGGCATTCCGAACCGCGGCGGCTCCGGGTTCAACATGTCGTTGATAGGATCGAGCTTCTTTTCGTCAGAGATCATTTCGCCTCCGACTTACGAAAGCCAGAACCGCTGAATCGATGGCACCAGCAACATGCCGGTTGCCACACTCTGACCAGTCAACGTGTTGACCAGTGCGAACGCCAGCCCAGCGAGCAACGCGCCGACGAGTCCGCCGCCCACCATCGCCAGACCTCGCGGGCGGTTCGTGGTCAGGGTCAACCCGCCCCAGATGATGAGGCCGACAAAACCCATGCCGGCCAGCGCGACGACGACCTTCAGGATTGTGCTGCCGAGAGTGGTTAAATTACTGGTTGAGCCAGAGATGTCGCCGCTCTGCGCGAACGCCAGAGTGGCAGTCAGGCCGACGAGCAATGACAGTCGTGAGGCTTTAAATGGAAAAAGGCATTTGTGTTTCATAGAGCTCCCGGTAAATGAACTAAGGACAAAAATGAAAAGGCCCCGCAATGTAAATCGCGGGACCTAGAGACGTATTGAAAAGGACTTGGAGAGAAGGTAAGACGTGGTCAGGCTTCGACCGCCCAAATATCGATCCGTGCAAATGCCCGTGCAAATGCGCGGGACAAACAAGGGCAAATCTGGACGCAAGCAACTGCACTCAAAGCTGGCGTAACTTATTGAATAGAAAGCACCAGACAGAACATGGGCGACTTGAATGAGCTGGGCTTTTACGGTCTCGAAAACCGTTGAACCTTTACGGGTTCCGTGAGTTCGAATCTCACCCTCACCGCCAGCAATCTGTCAGTTCTGAGTGTGAGCGCTCCCGTCCGCGTTGACGGCCACTTCCTGGTTCCGCCCCGCCTTGGTTCTAACATCAGCTTCGTAGCTGGTGATTGACCCATGCGTGACCGACTCGACTTTCTTGATGGTTGCACCTGGAAGCTTTTTCTGTATGGCTTCCTTCGCGGGTGCCGGAATGCTGTCCAGGTCAACTTCTTGTTCCACCTCCAGCAGTGAGCCCTTGTCGTCGAAACTGAGATCCCGGCTCTTCCCGTCTAGCTTTGTTTCGACTTCATAAATCATACGGCCATGTTCTCGTTCTTTGCTTGCGCCAAGAATTGTTGCTCCCTTGGTGTGCTCCTTCATAGAGGTCTGCACAGCTGCCGGCAGTTCCTCTACTTTGACCCTGCTTTCGGCCGCGACCGCAGTCAGGCCAAACCCAGCCATTAGAAAACAAATGGTAAGCGCTCGCATCGGTAACTCTCCTGCATATAGAGTGCGACTCTATCCTGAAAAATTCCTGAACCCAGGTAAACATTTACGCCTCGGCTGCGTTTCTACATTTAGAAGTATGATTGGCGCAATGGCGGAGGAACTGCCCGGCAACGTCACGAGCAGCGTGCGGCTGAGTGACTTTGGCGCCTGGATGACAGCCGAGCAAAAGCGCGTTTTCCTGCTGTGCCGGAGAATGTTGCAGGATCCGGGCGAAGCGGATTCTGCAACCCAGGATATTTTTTTGAAAGCCTACCTCGCCCTGAACAGCCGCGACGGCCAGTTGCAAGACGCTGCTGCGCAAGGGCGCTGGCTGACCCGCATCGCTGTCAACACGTGCGTCGATCGCCTCAGGTCGAAATCATGGAAAATCTGGCAGCGGCGGCCCGCTCCCGCAGATGAGTCGGCCCTGCTCGAGATGATTACGTCACGGGAGCCCGATGCGGAGCGCCAGATTTTTGCGGGACAGATTCAGCATAGGCTGGAGCTGGCCTTGCAGAGATTGTCGGCGCGGCAGCGTGCTGTTTTCTCCTTGCGGCATTATGAGGGATTGCAGCTTGAGGAGATTGCCTCCGTGCTTCAACTCGATGTGGGAACCGTGAAAGCCCATTTATCTCGGGCTATCGCGAAACTGCGGGAAGAGTTGAAGGATCTCTACGGTGCAGGTAGTCAACAGAGTGACGATCCGTGGGCCGGGCACGCGGGGAGAAAAGCATGAATAGCCGATACGATCCTTCCGTGCATTGGACGGACGAACAGCTTATCGATTATCTGTATGGCCTCGGTCAGCCCGATGCGCATATGGAAGCTTGCGATAGTTGCCGCAACCGCCTGACCGCTATGCGAGCACGGCGAACCTTTCTAGACACGCAGGCTACTAACGAGGCGGATTGGAGCACGGAAGCGCTGGCTGGGCAACGGCGCGCGATTTACGCCAAAATCGAGAGCCGCGCCGGGTGGCTTCCGCCTGCGGCTTTCCGGAGGTGGGCGCCTGCTGCATGTGCGCTGATTATGCTCAGTGCCGGGTTTGCAGCTTGGGAAAACCGCGCGACTCCACCGCAGCCCTCGCAGATGGAACGAGTGCGGGCCGAAGTCTCCGATGAGCAGCTTGCTGATCAGGTGAGCCAGATCGCTGATCGCAGCGAGCCGAATGCGGCTGCCCCGCTCGAAGCTCTGTTTGAGAATTAGGAATATGCGCCGTCTCCTGCCGGTTCTCCTTGTACTCGTTGCAACTGCCTTGCCCGGGTACTCGCAGAACACGGCGAATCTGCCTTGGTGGACCAGTCCTGTAGTCACCGACATCGGCTTGTCGCGTGAGCAAACACAAAAGATCCGCCAGGTTGTGCGTTCCTATCGTGATCGTCTGTTCGATGCCCGTAACGCGGCCGCCAAAGCGGAAGCCGATCTGCAGGACGTACTGAATGAACCGGTTGTAAGCTTGCCGCAAGCCGAGCCTGCCATCGATCGATTGGCTCTCGCGCGCGCTAACACAACGCGTCTGTTTACATCGATGAGCGTCGAAATTCGCGCTGTGCTCACGCCCGAGCAGTGGCTTCAACTCGTAAAGCGGTGGGATGAAGTCAAGCGCACCAAGCATCCGAACAACGACACCGGAACCGTTCCGTAAATCGTTTCTGGCCTGTATTCTTTTCGGCGCTTTATCCGTTAGGAAAGATGTGGGGCGCAATTTCGTAGTCACTACTATTCTCCTGGCAACCGGCTTGCTGACAGACTTCGGTGCGAGTCCTGCTTCTCTGCCGCACCGCGCAGAGGCTAATCCGTCCCAGTACGCGGCTTTTCACAAAACTCTATCTGCTTCCGAGCAAGCCTTGCACGCCACCGACCGATTGACATTCGGAGCGCGCCCGGTTGATCTTGAAGCCTTCCGCGCGTTAGGCCGCAAACGCTGGATAGATGAGCAGCTCCATCCCGAACGAACGCCCGAAACTCCTCAATTGCAGAGGCGCCTCGAACAGCTAGCCTCGTTGCAAATGACTCCTCACGAACTCGTGATGCATTACCCGCGGCCCAAGGCGATTGCTGCGGCCGCGAAAGAAAACGCCGATTCGCACGCGCAACCTATCGCGAACAGGTAAGCCCACGGCGTGCGATTGCCGAAGAATTGGCGGAAGCAAAGCTCATGCACGCCACTTACAGCAAGCATCAGCTTGTTGAGCTGCTCGACGACTTTTGGTACAACCACTTCAACGTCTTCCTGAACAAGGGCGCTGATCGCTACTATGTGCCAGCCTACGAGCGCGATGCTATCCGGCCGCACGTTCTCGGCAAGTTTTATGACCTTCTAGTTGCGACAGCCGAGAGCCCGGCGATGTTGTTTTACCTGGACAACTGGCAGTCGGTCGGACCTGAAGCCGCAGTAGTTCGCAACGGCAGGAAGCGGGGCCTAAACGAGAATTATGGCCGCGAGCTCTTGGAACCGCACACGCTCGGTGTAGATGGCGGCTACACGCAAGCCGACGTCATCAACGTCGCGCGTTGCTTTACCGGTTGGACCATTGCCACTCCACGCGAAGGGGGCGGGTTCGAGTACAAGGACAAATGGCACGACAAAGGCCCGAAGCTTGTTTTAGGCCACCTTATCCAAGCAGGAGGCGGCATGAACGACGGCCTGGAAGTGCTTCGCATCCTCGCACGCCAGCCTGCCACTGCGCACTTCATCTCTTGGAAACTAGCGCGGCGCTTTGTCGCCGATGATCCTCCCCCGTCGCTCGTGAACCGCATGGCCGAAACGTTTCTTCGGAAAGACGGCGATCTTCGGGAGGTAATACGCACCATGCTGCAATCGCGCGAGTTCTGGTCGGAGGGCGCCTATCGCGCTAAGTTGAAAACCCCATTCGAACTAATTGCCAGCTTGTTGCGCGTCACGGATGCCGATATTGTCTCCATTCGCAGCCTGAACAATGCCCTAGCCAAACTGGGTGGGCCGCTTTACCGCAAAGTGGAGCCCACCGGCTACTCGAGCGCCAACGCCGACTGGGTCAGCTCAGCGGGCCTTCTTGCGCGCATGAATCTGGCGCTTGCGCTGACTCACAACCAGCTTGGCGGCGTACAGGTCAATACTGCACGCTGGAGCGCGGACCTATCGGATCCGATCCGGCTGGCCAACGAAGCCCTCGGACACCCGCCCGGCCCGGAAACAACCGCTGCTCTCGAACAAGCTGCTTCCGAAAATCAGGCGAAGCCCGTCTCCTTCGCTCCGGACGAACGCATGGCAACGCTGCTGGGCTTGGTCCTCGGATCACCTGATTTCCAACGTCACTGAGGTTTACAAAATCTACATTATGTTGCCCAGAAGGTTTTTTCTCCGCAACTCGGCCGTCTCGATGTTCGGCGTAGGCAGCGTACCATTCTGGCTATCACGCGCCGTCTACGCACAGGATGCGCCGGCCGCGCGCAAAAGAATCCTGATCGCCATCTTTCAACGCGGCGCTGTCGATGGACTCAACATGGTCGCCCCGCACGGCGATCCTGATTACTACAAATCGCGTCCCTCGATCGCGATTGGGCGTCCCGGAACTGCGGAAGGAAGTGCACTGGATCTCGACGGGCACTTCGGTCTGCACCCTTCTCTGCGTGCACTGAAACCACTCTGGGATCGCAACCAGCTGGCGATTGTAGAGGCGTGCGGTTCCCCCGACGTAACCCGTTCGCATTTCGATGCGCAGGACTACATGGAATCAGGAACGCCCGGCCTCAAAGCCACCGCCGACGGCTGGCTCAATCGCGCGCTCTCGCCCGAAAGGGAGCCGTCCGCCATACGCGCGGTAAGCTTGACACCGGATCTTCCGCGTTGTCTGCGCGGCAGTCATCCGGCGCTCGCAATCGAGAGTTTGAGCGACTTCCAAGTTCGGGACAGCCACGTAGCCAGCGCCTTCGAAAGCATGTACGGCACAACTGCGGATCACGTTCTTGGTGGCACGGGGCGCGAAACTTTCGAAGCCATGCAAGTGGTAAAGACAATTCAGAGCCGTCCCCATACTGCAGCTAATGGCGCGCAGTATCCAAACGGACGCCTCGCTCGAAGCCTCGAACAAATTGCTCGTCTCATTAAAGCGAATGTCGGCCTAGAGGTCGCGTTCACCGATGTGGGCGGCTGGGACACGCACGTGAACGAAGTCGGCACGCAGCCCTACCTTGGGCAACTCGCGAACTTGCTGCACGATTTCGGCGATTCACTTGACGCGTTTTCACAAGACATGGGCGACCGCATGGCCGATATCACGGTCGTGACCATGTCTGAATTCGGCCGCACCGTTCGTGAGAACGGCAATCGCGGCACCGACCATGGTCACGCCAATGTGATGTTCGTTCTGGGTGGCGCAGTAAGAGGCGGCCGAGTCTATGGCAAGTGGCCGGGCTTGGCTCCCGAGAGCCTCTATGAAGGACGCGATCTGGCAGTCACAACGGACTTTCGCGATGTTCTTTCAGAGCTCGTCACCAAGCAGATGAACAATCGCGATCTCAGAGCGATCTTCCCGCACTATCGGTCATCGTCCCTGCCGGGCTTGCTGGTCTAAAGAACACTCGCCCCTAGAAAGCCCTTCAAGTCTTCTTCGTTGACCGAGGGCTCGCCCGGCGCTACGTTGTCCAGCTTGCCCAAGCGCATCCAGCGCTCAAGTTCATCGACCAGGCTAAAGAGATGATCGAAAGAGTCCACAATAAAAAGCAGCGGCTGATAGCGGTCGATTTCAAATGCCTGATTGACCACCCACTCCAACTGAAGCGGATAACGCTGCACCTCCGCGGATTCGATCGCGTGCGAAATCTCCCCATAAGAGCTCAGCAGCCCGCTTCCATAAACCTTCAGCCCATCACGCCCGCGCATCAATCCAAATTCGATGGTGAACCAGAAGAACCGGGCCATCGCTCGTATGATGCTGCGCAGCCGTTCGAAACGCAGTTCTTCATTGCGCACGGAAGCGACGATGTCCGCAGCCGTGTGCGCGCACTCACCCAGCCGAACTAGCGTGTCCGCGAACAGGCGGTCTGTGTGCATCGGCACATGCCCCGCCACATCGTGAAAAATATCGGGCTCCGGCAGATAGTCCAGCCGGTCACTGCGCCGGATCGTAATCGTAGTGGGAAACTCCCGATTGCGCAAGCAGTCGAAAAACACGAAGCTCGGCACATAACCGCTGACCGCTCGCGCACGAAAGCCCGTCAGCGGATTCAAAAATCGGTTCACATCCGCCAGTTGCGGCACTCGATGCGGATTAAAGCAGAGCGATGCAATGCCTCGCAGAAAGTGCTCGTTCGCATACTGCTGCCACAGCGTCCCCATGCGCGCGTACAACTTGCGCCACGCGGTGTGGTTTTCCTCTGAATAGAGTTCGTAGGGCTGCTGAATATAGAGCTCGCCCCGGTCACGCGCCTGCTCGATAAAGTCCGATTCGCCTGTCGTCAGGCCACGAAAAACCGGCCGGTTAGAGGATAGCGTAGCCATAAGACTCTCCATTTCATAATAGCTCCACTTTCAGGTGGTGTTGGTCTTTTCTGGCCGGCTGAATCACTCCCGAGCAAGTGCCGAATCCGATTCGACGATATCCGTCCCGCACGCAGTAGCCGCGCAGAATTACCTCGTCGCCATCCGCCAAAAACGTGCGCCGTTCACCTACAGGCAGTTCCAGCGGCACGCTGCCCTTCGTAGTCAGTTCAAGCAGGCATCCGCGATTCTCCTTCACCGGGCCCGATACGGTTCCGCTGCCGATCAGGTCTCCGGCGCGCACCGGGCATCCGTTCGAAGTATGGTGAGCGATCATCTGCGCGATGGTCCAGTACATATCGCGAAAGTTCGCCCGGCTAATCCGCACTGGTTCCGTCATGCTGGCGGTACGAAGCCAAACATCGAGCACGATGTTTAGCGCTGCAGCTTGTGGAGTTTCGAGATACCGCAAGGTAGGCGTGTCATGTTGTGGCGCCATCACGCGAAAGGGCGCAAGTGCCTCCGCCGTCACCACCCAAGGCGAGATCGAGGTCGCAAAGTTCTTCGCCAGAAACGGGCCAAGCGGCTGGTATTCCCAGCGCTGCACATCGCGTGCCGACCAGTCATTCAGCAGGCACACACCCGCCCAGTGTTCGTCCGCGTCTTCGATCACGATGGGCTCGCCCATCTTGTTACCGGGGCCGAGAAACGCCCCCACCTCGACCTCGTAATCCAGTTCCTCCGTCGGTCCGAACACGCCTTCACTCAATTGGCCAAACGGTCTTCGAACCGGTGTCCCGCTTACTACAATCGACGACGCGCGCCCGTGATACGCAATCGGCACGTGCCGGTAGTTTCGCAGCAGCGGCTGATCCGGGCGAAACAGGCGGCCCACATTCGTAGCGTGATCTATCGAAGCGTAGAAATCTGTGTAGTCGGGAATGGGCGCAGGCAGAAGCATCTCGCACTCACTCTGCGGGAGGAGCAACTGGCGCGGCGCGCCTTCACGAAGAGCGTCGCTCCAGCTACGGCGCAGCCCCCGGCGCTCGGTTGAGGGAAGCCCGAAATAACGGCTGAGATCGTCGCCTTCGAGCCACGGGCGTAAATCAAGAATCGAGTCGCCGATCGCCACACCAGCTCGTGGACGCACGTCACCATGCTGTCGAAAAACGCCCACTGGCAGATTTTGAATGGGAAAGCCCGAATCCGGCTCGTTCGCCGATCCAACCCAACTGCGCAGCGCCGGATCGTGCGTTTCGTCGATCATAGCCATCCGAGCTGTTGTAAATCACGAACCGGGTCTTCGAACGAACACGATCCAAAAGAGTGGACGAAGTCACGCCGCGCCGCGATGGCTTCTCCCCCACTGATGCGCCGGTCTCGCCAGTGGATCTCATCACCGAACTGAAAGGCCGCTCCATCTGTTTCCTCAAGAATCTGCCGAACAACCGCAACGGTGACGCCCTGCCATGCGAAAGCAGAAGCAACCAGCAAATTGACGAAGCCGTGCATCACCGCGCGCAGCGAATCGGCTCCGTCCGTCAGCGGCTGCATCGAGCGAAGGGGATGGTGCAGTCCGGCAGTCGCTTTAAACGGAAGCCGCAGCCGCCCGCAGCAAGCAATGTACTCGGCTAAGTAATCCGAAGTGGGAATCGCCTCGGGCAAAACGCCGCCGGTGCGCACCTTCGCGAAACTCCCTGCCTCCGCTACCGCCGGCAGCATCTCAATCGCAACTTCACAGTACGTAGGCTTCGATAAAGACAGGACGCTCTTAGTCTCGATAACCGAAGCCCGGGCGCAATCCCGCTCACTCAGTACAGCCAAGCACCGATCCAGATCCGGCGGTATCGCATCCAGATCTTTTTCCCCAGCAACAAATCGCCCCAGCAGGAAGGCAAACTTGCCGTCGCGATGTTTGCGAAACTGCGAGACCGCTTCACTCAATGGCAGCGAAGCAGGCGGGAACAGCCCGGCATAGTCGATCGAGTGCCCGAGCAGCGCTTCGAGCATCAGCCGAGCCATGAGAGATAGTAATCCCGATCCTCAATCGCGGTAGCCTCTTGACTCACGTGAAGACCCTTGAAAGTATCCACCATCACGGCCAGTTCGTTCGTTTCTTTTTGCCCGAGAGACGCTTCCGTTCGCCCAGGCTGCGGCCCGTGCGCAAGCCCGTCCGGATGAAGCGTCACCGATCCATACTCAATCCCCTTGCGGCTCATGAACTCGGAGTTGGCGTAAAACAAAACTTCGTCAGACATCACGTTTGAATGGCTATAGGGCGCAGGCACTGCTTCCGGGTCGAAATCAAATGGCCGCGGACAGAAAGAGCACACCACGAACCCATCGCCTTCAAACGTCTGATGCGTAGGCGGGGGCAAATGAAAACGCCCGACACGGGGCTCAAAATCGTGAATACTGAGCGCCCACGGATAGTAATAACCGTCCCAGCCAATCACGTCGAAAGGATGGTAAGCCAGCACCATCTCGGTGAGCATATTGGCTTTCTTCACGATCAGTTTGAATTCGCCGGGCTCGTCATGAGTCTCCAGATTCTGTGGGCCGCGAATGTCCCGCTCGCCATATGGACTCGCTTCGGTCAACTGGCCGAACTCGTTGCGGTACCGTTTCGGCGGGCGCACATATCCGCGGCTCTCGATCACGAGCAAGAAGCGCTTCTCCGACGTGAAACGGTAGCGGTGGAGAACGCCGCGCGGGATGATCAAGTACTCGCCCGGGCCAAAGACGATGCTGCCAAACTGCGATTCGAGCGAGCCCTCGCCTTCGCTGACGAACACGATCTCGTCACCCTGCGCATTGCGATAGAAACTCGAAACGGCTTCGTCCGGCCGAACAATCTCCATCGAGACATCAGCATTAAACAGAAGCGGCGTGCGGCCAAGAATGGCGTCGCTGGTATTTCCGTTTTGTCTGGTTCGAAAATGGCGGTGCTTGAGCGGTTCAGGTTCTGCGGGCTGCCAGTCCAATTTCCGCAGCGTTTTCACGGCGCGCACCGCAGTGGGCCGCTCCACATGATAAAGCAACGAAGACGGGCCGGTGAAGCCCATGTTGCCTACCAGCTCTTCCGCGTAAAGCTCACCTGATGGCCTCCGAAACACTTTATGACGCTTCGAAGGAATTTCTCCCATCTGACGATACACTGGCATCACTTCCTCTTTCTGGTTGCTTCTTCTCGTGCGCGTCCGTCCATCTCCGGACGCTCTATGTTCGTTGATTCACCCCAAAACTCGCGCCCGAGCACGTTCAATTGCCCGTTCGTGATGTCCGCAGTAACGGCTTTATGCGCCCCCGCGGCATCTCGCCGCCGAATCGCATCCACAATCGGCTTCAATAAAGTTTCAATGTCGGTCGGAACCTGCCTCGAGCTGCTGGCGGCTAGGTATACCAGGCGAATCGAACGATCGAGTATGCCGCGCAAAATCGTCTCAAGCTCCCGGTTGTGAGACATGCTCGCAATCTGCAGATGAAACTTCTGGTTCGATTCGATGAGCGCGTCCATGCTCTTGCTGTTGCGTGCCGCCCGCAGTGCATCTTTATAGAGAGTCTCCAGCCGGTCTATTTCAACAGCCTCCGCCCGCACCGCCGCGAGTTCCGCCGCCAACCCTTCGAGAATGATCCGGGTCTCCAACAGATCGCGCACCCCGCGGAAACTTAGCTCAGGAACATAATACCCACGGCGCGCCACCGCTGCCAGCAGTTGCTCGTTGTGCAGCCGGTTGCATGCCTCCCGGAAAGGCGTCCTTCCAATCGAGTAGCGAGGCAGGATTTCCGCTTCTCTCAGGAACTCGCCTTCCGGTAACTCCCCGTGCAGAATTTCGTGTTTCAGCATTTGATACGCGCGCTCGGCTAATGTGCCGCCCGCCGCTTCTGTTTTGTTTTTCGCCATTACGGCTCGATCTTGCAATCAAGCAAGCAATATACTAAAGATATATCAAGTGTAGATGTCTGATATTCGAGAACGGCAGTCAGAAATCCTCGTACCTCCGCATATCGCCTCGCTGCGAGCCTATGAACCGGGCCTGAGCGCCGAGGCAGTCAGGCAGCAGTTCGGCCTCGAGCGGGTCGTTAAACTGGCATCGAACGAAAATCCGCTCGGTGCCTCACCTGTTGCCCTCGAATACGCCCGCCAGGCATTAGCTGGCATGTCTCTCTACCCGCCCGGAGGAGCCACCCTCCGCAAGCGTCTAGCCGAACTATTCGGCGTTGAGACGGCTAACGTGATTGCCGGCGCAGGCAGCGAAGGCATCATGGCCGATATCGTACGCACGTTCCTTTGCGATGACGATGAAATACTCACCACCGAAGCCGCTTTCCAAGGCTTTCAGGTCCTGGCCCGGGGACGCTCGGTCCCTTACCGCGCGGTGCCCTACCGGCGTTGGGCTTACGATCTGCCGGCGCTAGCAGACGCCATCAGTCCGCGTACAAAACTCATCTATCTCGCAAACCCTAACAACCCGACTGGATCATTCTTTACCCGCAAAGAATTCGAACAGTTTCACGCCCTAGTGCCTCAACGCGTGCTAATCATCTTGGACGAGGCCTACTACGAATTCGGCATGGTCGAACCGAGCTATCCCGATTCCATGCACTACCGCTTCGACAACGTCATCACGCTGCGGACGTTTTCGAAGGCCTACGGGCTCGCGTCAGCGCGTGTGGGATACGGTTTCGGACATGAAGATCTGGTCTCGGTGCTCCTGAAAGTGAAGCTGCCCTTCGAGCCCAGCGGCATTGCCGAAGCGGCCGCCTTGGGCGCGCTTGAGGACCGGGAGTTTATGCTGCGGACGGTTGCGAACAACGCAAAGGGGCTCGTTTACCTCAAAACGCAACTCGCACGTTTAGGCGTCGAGTTCGCGCCCGCTGCGGCCAATTTCTTGATGATGGTTTTCCCCGATAACGGGACCGCCCAACATGTTTTCGAGGCCTTGCTGAGCCACGGCATTATCGTCCGGCCCCTCGCCGCAACGGGCCTTCCTCACTGTCTCCGCGTCTCCATCGGAACACCCGAAGAGAACGCATTATTTGTCCAGGCCCTCGAAAGAGTGCGCAACAACTTGAACGCCGATCGCGAGGTGAATACTTATGCCACAGTTGACTGAGCGGCCCGAAACCGCTCCGGCCACAGCGCCGCCCGTAGAGTTCCTGCCGATCGAAGCCACGGATCACATCGAGTTCTACGTCGGCAACGCCAAACAAGCTGCCTATTTTTATCGCTCCGCCATGGGCTTCCGTTTGATTGCCTATCGCGGACCGGAAACTGGAACGCGCGATGCGGTTTCCTACGTTCTTGAACAGGGCAAGATCCGCTTCGTACTCACCACGCCACTCCAGCCGGCTGGGCCAATCTCAGATCACATTCTGCGGCATGGCGACGGCGTAAAGTGCATCGCGCTAACGGTTCCGGACGCGCGTGACGCCTGGAATCAGACGGTAACACGGGGCGCGATTAGCGCCGGCGCACCCTCCTGCCTAACCGACGAGCATGGCGAGGTCCGTCTCTCGGCCATCCAACTATACGGCGATAGTGTCCACACATTTGTCGAGCGCGGTTCCTACCACGGTCCTTTTCTGCCTGGCTTTGAAGCCGTCACCGGGGATGATCCCGTTACTCGCCAGACCGGCCTTCTCTACATCGATCACGTAGTCGGCAACGTGGGCTGGGGCGAAATGAACCGCTGGGTCGACTTCTACTCTCACGTGATGGGTTTCCGCATGTTCAAGCATTTCGATGATCAGGATATCTCCACCGAGTACTCGGCCCTGATGTCGAAAGTTATGGCGAACGGGAATGAGAGAGTCCGCTTTCCCATAAACGAGCCCGCACAGGGCAAGCGTAAGTCGCAGATTGAAGAATACTTAGACTTCTATGGTGGGCCCGGCGTGCAGCATCTCGCTCTGGCTACTAACGACATCGTTGAGACAGTCACGCGTCTCCGCGATCAGGGCATCGAATTCCTGCGTGTGCCGACCACGTATTACGACGAACTCGAAGCGCGCGTTGGCAAGATTGACGAACCCATTCACGAACTCGCGAACCTCGGCATCCTGGTCGACCGGGACGACGAAGGCTACATGTTGCAGATCTTCACCAAACCGGTGCAGGATCGTCCGACCGTATTCTTCGAAGTCATTCAGCGAAAGGGCAGCCGGAGCTTCGGCAAGGGCAATTTCAAGGCGCTGTTCGAGGCCATTGAGCGTGAACAAGCGCGCCGCGGAAATCTCTAATAACTCACTCGCTCGCCGAAGAAAACTTCACCGCCTCGGAGTGGGAGAGATCCACCTTCAGCATCTCTTTCATCTGCTTGAGCGCACACTCGTGGTCGTGATAATCACAAGCCGCGACACAATCCGCTGGTACGGCTATCTCCATGTCCCTCATGTAGGCGTCACCCGCTGTAAGGAAAACACAGCTGTTCGTGGAAACGCCAGTGAGGATCACCCGCTTCGCTCCCAAATGCTTCAGCAGAATCTCTAAAGGCGTCTGGTAAAAGCCCGAGTGTTTGGGCTTCAGAACGAAGTAGTCTTCGTCTCCGGGAAGGAGTTGCTCGACAAACTCTTTCCCCCGAGCGCCGGGCCTCAGGCACTGGCGCACAATCTCGTCAAACTTGGATTGCCACCGGCCGAAGTTATCGTTCACATAGATCGTAGGCATCCCTGCATCCGCAGCCCGCCTCTTGAGCCTGGCGACCTTGGGAGCAATCTCTTTGGCCTGTTCGAACAGCTCATCTCCACGCGGAAATTCAAAATCATTGATCACGTCAATCAACAGCAGAGCGGTATCGTGCTTGTCTGGTGCACTGCCGTGTAGATCGTGCTGCTTACCCGGTTGTGGCGTCACTCTTTCAATCTACTCGGGACAGCTGCGTCTACTGTGGGGTCGATTCGATCTCTTGTTTCGTGACATCGTCCGGCCGCGACAGGTTCGTATGAGCTTGTGATCGCAACTGCTGAAATTTCGCCAGGGCCTTTTGTTGCTCGCCTGAGTTGCCCAACGCTTTGTAAGCCTGCGAGAGGCGATAATAGCCGACTTCATCATTTGGGTTGAGCGCCACTGCTTTTTGCAGATGCGATAAGGCCTGATCCGGCTTTCCGGAAGTCATCAACACGCCGCCCAACCCCACCTGCGCTTCTTCGAACTCCGGATAATACTCCAAAGCTTTATTGAAAGACTCCTGAGCTTGGTCCAAGCGGCCTGCTTTGCGGTAGATCTCACCCACTTCATAAGCCGCATTGGCGTTCGTGGGATCGAGCTCCAGTTCCTGTTGAAATTCCCGTAGCGCCTCAGCCTGTGAGTCGGCTTGCTGAGTACGCGCGCGGGAAATCAGGACCCTGCCGATGCGATAGTGAATGCCGCGCCGCTGTGGGTCGAGGGCCAGCACTTGCCGGTATTCGCGAACGGCCTGATCCGCATTCCCCTGGCTTTCGTCCGCCTCGGCCGCTGCTTGTAATTTCCAGATCGAATTGGGCGCCACCTCCGACAACTTGTGCAAAGTCACGTATGCAAAGTTCGCGTAAATCCGGCTCGTGTGATAGAGCACTTCCGGGTCGTTCCCGAAAGACCGGTCTAACTCCAGAGCCACCTCTACCGCTTTGCTGTCGCGCTGCAAGCCCGTAAACGCTCGCAAAAGTTGCAGGCCGCTCATGCGCCTCAGCGGCTGATCAGTAGATCGCCGGAATCCTTTTTCCAGACCCGGCAGCGCCTCCTCATAACGGCCGAGTTCCGAAAGCGACATCGCGAGGAGCACATCGGTATTCGGCAAACTGGGTTTCAACTTCAGAGCCTGCCGCAGTACCGGCACTGCCTGCTCGAACTTGCCTTCCTGAAAATAGATCAGTCCCAGCCTGCCGTAAACTTCTGCAGTGTTAGGAGCTAACTGCTTGAGCTTTTCGTAAGCCTGCTCCGCTTCCGCGTAACGATGGTCGGCGAGGGCGCGCTCACCCTGCTCAGAGTACTTCTCGAGATCAGCGGAAGCGGTCTGCGTGAAAGCAGCCGGAATACTAAAACAGAGTAGAAAAAGTAACCTGCGACCTACCAGGTAAACTTTCCTCCCAGCTGGTTAATGCGACCGGGATGAGCACTGGTTACCTGGCCAAATTGAACACTCGATATGTCATTGTTCGGTGTGTCCCATTGCGTGTGGTTGAAAGCGTTGAACGATTCCAATCGTAGTTGCAGGTTCATCCGTTCTTTGATTGGGAAATTCTTGAAAATCGAGAGATCCCAACTGTTGATGCCGGGTCCTCGCAAGATATTGCGCCCAGTGTTGCCGTATACTCCTGCGATCGGCTGCACGAACGCCTGCGTATTAAACCACTCGGAAATGCTCTTGTGAAAGCCGCTCGGGTACGGATTTCCTACTACGCTTGCGCGTTGAGCTCCGTTCGTATCCAGCAGGCTACCGAGGTCAGCCGCATAAAGCGAGTAGGGGAATCCGCGTTGGAATGTCGCGATCCCATTCAATTGCCAATTGCCCAGAACCACATCCACTACTTTAGGCGTACCGGACAAAAACCGCTTTCCGCGTCCGAAGGGCAGATCATACACGAAGCTAGCAACTACCCGGTGATCCACATTGAAATCCGCCAAGCCCCGGTCGCGCCTCGCATTGTGATTGTCCATAAAGCCCTGGTAGCCGCTGCCGGTCGAACCGATGCCGGCGGCTGCCGACTTGTCATCTATCGCTTTTGCCCAAGTGTAAACACCCGTCAGGCCAAGTGAGCCGCTGCGATGTTCAAGTTTCACATTCCCCGAGTTGTAATTGGAACTGCCGGACCAGTCGCTGTTGATGTACACAACAAAATTCTGATACGGACGGCGGTCCAGTAGCGGAGCCGGATTAAGGGGATCGACCGGAGCATACGCCTGAGCGATGTTGCGGCGCTCCAGCAGATGAGTTCCTTTATTACCGATGTAATTGACTTCGAGAGTCGTCTTCGGGGTCAGTTGCCGCTCAATCGAAAACGACCACTGCTGGACGTATGGATTTCGCGGATGCTCGGAGATAATCACTGCGATAAAGGTGTTGTCTGCAGGAACGGCCACACCCTGCACAATCGGCGGGAACAGGGTGTTGGTCGTCTGCAGCGCCGCAGTCTGGCCTGCGCTCTGAATGTAGTTCCCGCGGCTGACGTACGGATAAATATCTGCAGAACCATCCGTTTCGCGGAGTTCCGAGGAATCCCAGAATATGCCATATCCGCCGCGGATAACAGTTTTGTCACCGCCAAAAGGCCGGTAAGCAAAGCCGATGCGGGGTGCGAACGGTGTTAACGAGGGGTCCGCCGGATTCCTACGTCCGCAGTATCGATAATAGCTGCTATCACCGACGATCCCCTGCGTTACGAGCGTCTTATCCGCGATGCACAACCCGCCGCGCGGATTCGTGACATCTAACCAGCCCATGTGATCATGCGTTTCGTAAGGGACTGTGCGGAAATCCCAGCGCAAACCAAGATTCAGGGTCAGGCGCGGAGTTACTTTCCAGTCGTCCTGCACGTAAGGCGCAAAATATTTTAGATTGAACTCTCGTGGGTTACCGACCGCTCCCGCCGCCGCAAAGCCTCCGGGCTGAAACACTGCCGCACCGCTGTAGTATCCGAGCAGCATATCGGCCACTGCATTGTCGTTAGTTGGTTGGGCTAGACTGGCCGGGCTTGTCGCGAACCCACTGAAGTTGAAGTTTCCGAGAAAGTTGTCCGCTAAGTCTCGTTGCAACTTCCAGGTGCGATACTCTGCACCGAAGCCCAAGGTATGATTACCTCGCACCCACGTAAAAGAATCGGCGAATTCCCACATCGGCTGATTGCTTGCAGTGTACGCGTTGACGGCTCCGCCGACGCCGGCGTATCCGCCTGTGATCCCGATGCTCGGGTAGACTCGCTGGCCCGGGCTAAGCCCGCTAAACACTCCCGTCAATCCTAAAGCCGTAACGTCCGCTGGATCCGCAGGAAAACCGCCTTGATTTGCCGTTGCTTCCAGATAACCGAAACGGAACTGGTTCACCATCGTGGGCCCCAGAGTAATCGTGTGCGATACCGCCCAGTTCGTCGTATCCTCAACAAAGAAATTTTCTCCAAGGGCGGGGTTCGGGGCGACCGAGCCTACGCTGTTCACCGAAAAATTCGATTTGGTTCCTCTCGCGAAAATATTTCCAAATTTCCCGAGATTCTGGTCGAGGCGATAAGTCTGTTGATTCGCATCGTTGGGCAGCGATGTTGTCAATCGGTAGTTGTTGGTGTTATCGGCCGTTGGGATGAGATTTGGCGTTGGGAAGAATTTCGCAACCCCGAGGTTTGCCAGTCGCGAGTACCGGCTTTGCGGGACTGTGTTGTTCAGGAACGGTTGCCCTGTTGTCGGATCGATAATCGTGCTCGTAAAGTGCCCGGATAATTGGGCGGGAGTGGGAACCAAATAGAACTGATCAATTCCTTGACGAGTTCGCTGCCCTTCGTAATTCGCCATAAAGAAGGTTTTATTCCTGCCGTTATAGAGCTTCGGAATCCAGACCGGGCCAGTGGCAACGAATCCAAATTGGTTCTGCCGGAGCGGAGCAACGTTTGCCTGAAAGAAGCTGCGGGCGTCGAAAAAGTTATTTCTGTTGAATTCGAAAACGGAACCGTGAAAGTCGTTGGTTCCGCCCTTGCTGATGATGTTAATCTGATTCGCGCTGAAGCCATATTCAGCCGAGTAGGTTGCGGTCTGCTCTTTGAACTCCTGGATTGCGTCGATCGACAACACCACAGCCGGCGTATTCAAAGCGGTATCGGTGTTTACCATCCCGTCCAGCAGATAATTGTTAGAAGTGGGCCGCGAGCCGTTGATGCTGATCGCGTTTCCTTCACCCTGCCGCATCGAGCCTTGTTCACCGCTGGTCTGTACCGCGCCCGCCCCGAGAAATAGCAACTGCGTGAAATTTCGCCCGTTCAAAGGCAGCTGCGTCACTTGCCGCTGATTCACCACCTGCCCGACGCTGGACGTTTCGGTTTCAATCGCAACAGAGGGCGCCTGCACCGTAATCGTCTCCGTGGTCGCACCCACCGACAGCGTCAAATCGACTCGCTGCACCTGGTCCACGTTCAGGTGAATGTCGAGCTGCTGAGCTGTCGAAAAGCCCTTCTGCTCGGCTGAAACCGCGTACGAACCCACCGGCAAGAGGGTAAACGAGTAATCGCCCGAACCGGTCGTAACTGTATCGCGCGTCTGACCGGTATCTTGATTCTTAGCCGTCACCTTCACTTGCGGCAGAACAGCGCCCGACGAGTCTTTCACCGTTCCCGTGATCTGGCCGGTCGCCGTTTGCGCGTTGAGCTTCCCGGCAACATTCAGCAGGCAAGAACACACCGCTGCCAGCAACATCGCTCGTCTGATCATAGAATCTCCTAGCAAGAACCCAACCCCTGAAAACTGGTTATCGTTTCAGCGAGTGTATAGACACTGGGCCAGCGAGTAAACATAATTCGCTAGCGTGGCTGGAATTTCGCAATGCGATACGAGGCACCAAGCTCATGCTTCAGGTAAGTCTTTATAAACCCGAGGAGTTCGCCATTCTCTCGCTAGGCTTCAGATCTCTTCTGCGGAGTGCTAACGGTCTCATTATTTCGTAATGCAAAACTCTCAGACGGACGGCTGTTTCGGATCGCGCTTCGCCCAGCGATACGCCGCAACAGAGTTCCTCCAGAAATACTTCTCTTCAGCTTTGCGGCCTTTATTGCCAAAATAATTGCGCACCGCGCTCAGCACCTCCTTGTACGTCCCGTGTGGGTCACTGTTCGGCCAGTCGCTGCCGTAGAGCAAGCGATCCTCTCCAAAAACGTTCCACAACTGATCGAGCACTTCTTGCCTGTTCGGGCACTGCAAGACCTGCGAAACCTTCACGTAAACCTGAGGTCTTTCTCCTAGCCTGTGCAGGTCGGCTTCGTAACCCGTTCGAGCACGCTTCTCCGTCGGCACCCGCAGACTCGGGAGGTGATCGATGACAATCCGCAGATCCGGAATCTTGTCCGTCAAGCGCACCACATTCTCGATTAGAGCAGTATCGGGATTGGCTGTGTCCAAAACTAAATCGGCTTGCGCAAGAATCTTCAGGTCGGCGATAAAACTCGGCTCCGCAAGACGCGCCGAAAGGTTCCGGTCCCACAAGTTGCCATACCGGATTCCGCGGAAAAGAGGGTTCCTGTGAAAGCGTTCGAACTGCTGCCGGAACTCGGGGTTGCCCGGCTCCAGATCTCCTACCGTCCCCACAATCATGGGACTTTGCGCTGCTACGTCGAGGACCCACTGGTTGTCTTCGAGCCACGGACTCGCCTCAATTTCGATGGCGCCGACTACGCCCAGCGGTCCCGCCAACTTTTCATAACGGGCCGGCAGAGCCGGTTTGTATAAAACAGGATCGTTTTTCGGAGGCCACGGAACTCCCTGCGGCCGCGTCGGGTCGAACAGATGAATATGCGTGTCGATAATCGGAATCGGCGGCAGGGCAGCTCCGATGGCAAATGGCAATGTGGTCGCTGCCAGGCTGACGAAAGCACGTCGATGGAGAGTGTCCATAACTTCAATGCTGCGTCACTGCTGTTAGCCAGCGCTGAAAGAGATCGATCCAGGAGTCCGCAAAGTTCGGCTTCTTCATGCCAAACCCGTGCTCTCCCTTAAGAAAAATATGCAGCTCCGCTGACTTCCCTGCCGCGTGCCACGCCTCGTACAGTCGCGCTCCCGAGATCGGTGCAACTAGCCGGTCATCATCTGCCAACGCGATAAACAACGGAGGAGCATCCACGGGCACCGGCGTCGACATTTCGTACGCAGGATAAATGGGAGCTGCGAAATCCGGGCGACTCTCGGCATCGTGCCGCATCACCGCGCCCATCACCACACCTCCACCGGCGGAAAAGCCGGCAATGCCGATTCGCTTAGGATCAACCGGCCATTCCGCGGCGTGTTGGCGCACAAAACGAATAGCCTGCCGCCCATCTTCGTCAGCCAATAACCGTGCGGCCTCGCCCTCCTGATCGAGCGCTGGCGGCTTCGCCTCATCCTGTGCTGGAGGCCGCAAAACTTTGGAGAAGTTCTGCAGAAACGCCGGCATATCGGCATCGTTGTCAGGCGTGTGCGCGACGCGGTACTTCAATACAAATGCCGCAATTCCGCGCTGCGTGAGCCAGTGCGCCATGTCGATGCCTTCGTAATCGATCATCAGAAAACGGTATGCTCCGCCGGGAGCAATGATCACGGCCGTTCCATTCGCACCGCTTGCCGGCTTGAATACCGTAACAGTCGGAATCACCACGTTCCTCACCATTCGGTCGGGTGTGTTGCCGGAACCTGCCTGCGTGCTCTGCTCGTGCCACGTCCACTTCTCTGATCCAGGCGGTATGCCCGAGCCTCCCCAGATGGCAAACACGCCAGCCGAGTCCGCAGGTCGATCTATATACGGTGGAAGCTTAGCCGCAGCCGCAATCGGAGACTGCGCAACGAGCCGCGTGAGAGCCGCGGCCAGCACCAATACAGCAGCCTTTACCATCATCGAGACGCCCCGCTCTGATTAATCTGCGAAACTACTACCGGACCGATCAAACCCGATTCGAGCAGCGGTGAATCCTTCGTATACGGCCGGTAGTCCGTCCATGTATATTTTTTTGTGGCCGAAGGTTGCTGGTCGCCAATAATCCGGTTCGGCCAGAGATTGGTCACTTTGATCTCCACGCGATTCACGCCAGGTTTTAAGGCTTCGGTAAGATCGGCGCGAAACGGCGGCTTCCAAAGAATGCCTCCCACCGGTCGGCCGTTCACCGAAACCTCTGCGATCTCTCTCACCAAACCCAAATCCAGCACTACGCGGGAGCCCGCCCGAAACCATTCCTTCGGGGCTTTGATCTCCTTCGCGTAAGTAGCGGTCCCCGAAAAGTACCTCACTCCCTCGTCAGCGGAACTCGTCCATGAGGCAAGCTTGTCCAGAGTCACCTGCGGCGGAGCGCCCCAGTTCGGCGGAAAACTAATCTGCCATGGACCGTCGATATTCATCAGGCTTCCGCTCTCCGTTTGAGGCGAAGTCCGCGACGGCGACGACGCCGCATGCCGGAACACAACAAATACGGAACCGTCCGGATCCAGATGCAGCGGCACAACAGTGCGCCCGTTTTCAACCCGATAATCGGCCGGCTCGATCAGTCCCGTATCCGGATGCCAGAGCTCCGCTTCTTTCCCGCTGACGCGAAAGCTGGTCTCGACATCTTCCGCGCGTTCCTTCTGATTCGCCACAAAATAGAAATCAGCATCAGCAGCCTGCCGGTGCAGCCATACTAGCTCTGTATCGATGCGCGGGCGGTTGTACGCGAAATCGGGTGCGATCTTCTCTCCGTCGAAGATCTCCTGAATGGTGCGCCCCCAATACACTTTGCCTGCCCCGCACCGGTGCTCCGTGATGCTGTTTCCATCTATGCCTCCCCACACCTCATTCGCGATGTCGCGAACTTCAGCGTCTGACCCGGGATAGCCGGAAAGACTCGGTGATTGCCGCGGCCGTGGTGCAATCACGATCGCCCCCGCGCTCACGAGATCGCGAAGTTTGCGTGCCACAGGAGCGGTCAACTGGTCGCCGTCTTCTGGCAGCACCAAAGCTCGATAGCTCATGCCGCTCCGTAACACCAACCGCCCATTGGCAACTGACATGTCGTTCAGCAGAACGTCCGCATTGACATAGTCGTAGCTGTACCCGGCAGGTACCGCCGGCCGCATGTCTTTCCAATACGGCACCGTAGCCGGCGCACCCTCGCCATAAAAGTACGCGAGATCCGCTGCGAATTTCCCTTGCTGCAGGAGATACGAACTCCTCGCGAGGTACGTGTTCCACGCAACCGCCTGTTCAGCCCAGGTGATATTGCGCGTGTAGTGCTGACCGAACATCCACAGCGTGATCCCCGGCTTGTGCGCGTCGTCAACAAACGGTTGATGATCCGAAGTGTGAAAGACAATCCGATTCACACCCATGGCCAGATACCGGTCGGCAATCGGCTTCAAATAAAACGGCGATTGCCCCCAGCCAGGAATGTTCGGCATTGACGTGAACGACTCGGTGGCCGCGATCGGCTTCCCATAAATGTGCGCCGCCGAGGCCGCTTCGCGCACATCGGCATCGAAGTTCGGTGCATTGTTCTGACCAGGTAAAGGCGTCCAGAACTCGCCCATCGGAACGTCTACTCCGCCTTTATTCTTGAGCCCGTCGCCGTTAGTCGGAAGCCCCGTCCCCATCGCCTCCGCATACAAACCCACACCTCGCGTGTGAAAATAATCCGCGGCATTCCGGTAGTGATTATCCGCCAGCAGATCGGCCAGCGTCCGCCGGAAATCCCAGAGAAAACGGTCGCTCACATCCGCGCTCTCCACCACGCGGCCGGTCAGCACTGGCAGATACCGGGTCAAGTCATAGCCGCGCCGTTTCTGAAACTCGCTCGCCATCTCTTCGGTCCAGTTCTCTTCTCCTGCTTCCCAGCTATCCATCAAAAAATAACGGAAGCTTTTCCCGAAATAAGGTCCGAGCGCGCCCGAAATCATGTCCGCGTAAGTCTGCACGTAAGAGCTCACATCTTGGCGGCTTAGTTTGTCCACTTCGAGCCCCGTCGCTTCTGCGGTTGCCGGGTGATTCTTCTCGCCCGTCAACGAATAGCCCATGCGCAAAATCACCCAGTGCCCGGCCGGAGCATCCCACTCGAGCCTGCCGTCCTTCTGCATCTTTGAGGTCAGATCGATCACTCCATCACGCGCGATTACCTGCTCTTTCGACACAGGAGTCGTGGGGCCCGTATCTGACCCGAGCAGCGTTCCGAAGCTTGCCTTGTCTTCCCACAGATTGACTCGCGGGTTTGTGTAAAGCTCGATCTCCGCAATTTTAAACTCGTGCCCAGTTGGAAGGCCGAACATGGCGAGGAAAGGGTTGGGCGGAGGCGGAACCAGCAGTAAACAGAAAAATTTTGCGGTTGTCTCCGGGAAAGAATAAGTGCGGATCGGAAACCCTCCGCCAGGTCCCGATGTCGTCGGACCAGGCAAGTTCACGAGCGTCACCCAGTTTGTGCCATCTTGGCTGGCCTGCAGCTCGCCTTCAGGAATACCTGCTCCTCCGGCAAGTCCGCCAAACTCAGTAGCAAATCTAAACGCTTGTGCCCGAAACGGCTCGCCAAACGTAATTTGAATCGACGTCTTCGGCGCGCCTTTCGCATAGGGCACCGAAATCATCTTCGTCAAATCACCATTGATCAGGCCCGCGCCGTCAATCGTTCCCGAACTCGATGTGATCACCGGGTGCAGATCAGCCATCCGCGCCTCTCGCTCCGGTAGCCGGTAAGCAACCACGTAGGTATCGGCATAGAAGGTCGGGTCCTGTGTAGGCGGCGGTGGCGCATTCGGAGTAGGTACGATCACCTTCGCATGCTTCGCTCCCGGCAAATCGTTCATCTCCGGCACTTCGAACGAGGGCGGCCCGGGAACGTTTTGAACTTTGCCATTAATCATCGGTGGCTTCGTGAGCGTTCCCGAAAACTTCATCGGCCCTCCACCCCCGTCTCGCTCCAGACGATCTTTTTCATCCCCTGTTCCGGCTTCACCCACGGTCCTGCGGTCTCGCTCCATCCGCCCGAGACCGCCATCGACATCTCGAGACCGAGACGGTCCGCCTCCGCTGCCGCATGCCGAAAGGCATCCTTCCAATCCGGCGTCATCCAAACCAGCCGCTTGTCGGTAAATTGCGGCACCGCCAGACTGCCATCGAACATCTGCATGCCACCGATACCCACTCGCTTCATCCATTCGAGGTCCGCCGTGATTCCTTCTTTGGTGACATTGCCGTTCATCCAGTGCCACCAGACCCGCGGTTTAGCGGATTCAGGCGGGTTCTTGAAGCTCTGTTCTAAGTTATCGGCCGGAGCCTGCGCATGCGAACTCGCCGCCACGCATAATATGCCAGTTAGCAGGAGCTTTGGAAGTTTCATCATTTTCCGTATGGCGATCAGTCTAGAATCACGCTACGCGCGATGCAAGAAAAAAACGCGAGTCACGTTTGGCAATGCGAAACGCGCGTGCACCGTAGCGCCCATCGGATATTCTGTCATCGTGTCTTAGCCACGCCGGAGCACCCTTGATCCGCCACGCTTTACTATTCTGCTCCTTGTTCGCAACCGTCAATTTACAAGCAGATGACTACGCCGAACTCTTCCGGCAGGCCGCCGCTGACACCGCGCAGGGCAACTACAAAGCGGCGATTTTCAAGTACAAAGCGGCGCTCAAAATCCGTCCGGGCGCTCCAGAGGCGCTCAACAATCTCGCCGTTATGCAGTACCAACTCCACCAATATCAGGAGGCCCTCGACACTGCTTCGGGCATCTGGAAGAGTCACGGGGAACTAAAATCAGCCGCGCTCATTACCGGCCTCGCTGCGATCCAGTGCAACCGTCCAACCGACGCCATTGCTCCCCTTGAGGCACTCCTCGCATCGGACCCGGCCAATCGGGACGCATTGTTAGCTCTGGCCAGCGCGCGCATGGCTCGCGGCGAGCTGCCGGAAGCCGCCGCCATTTACGAACGCGCAACGGCCCTCTCAGCAACGGACTCGAACGCCTGGTATGGTCTGGCCATCTGTTACGAACGCCTGGCGGAAAGCGCATCGAAAAAGTTGTCGCAGATGCCCGGCGAGTCCGCTTACTCGAAACGGCTGCTTGCCGAATATTTGCAGAGCGAAGGCGATGCCAAACTCGCAACTGAAGCCTTCGGCGAATCGGAGGCTAGTATGCCCGCTGCGTCTCCCCAGGCCGAACAGCAGTATCAACTCGCTCGCACCCTAGCCGCCAAATCCAGAGAGGCTTTCACTCGCTTCGCGGAGCTGGCGCCTGATTCCTGGCAGGCGGCCCTGTTTCAAGGCGACGTCGAGCGCCAGCACGGGAATCTTGCCGCTGCCCTAGCCAGCTATGGAAAGGTGGCCGAAGCACAACCCGGAAATCCAGCCCCGCTGTTAGGCCAGGGCACGGTCTATTGGGAGCTGGGCGACTTCGATCGCGCGACAGAGTGCCTCCGAAAAACGCTCGAACTGAATCCGCATGCCTCCCAGGCAATTTTCGAGTTAGCAAACATAGCCGTGCGCAGCCACCAGGACGCCGACGCCATTCCCTTGCTCGAGCAGTATCTTTCAACGCAACCCGACGCGCTAGCCGCCCGTGCTGATCTCGGCCGCGCTTATTCACACCTCGGGCAGTACGGCAAAGCGGCTGCGGAGCTCGCTCGCGCAGCTGCTTCGGACGAGCGCGGCGACATTCACCATCAGCTTTCGCTGGCCCTTCGCAAACTCGGCCGCTTACAGGAAGCTGATGCCGCACTTAAAACCTCGGCTGAAATTCGAAGCTCCCAACTGCGCCGCGAGCAGAAACTCAAAGCAGCACACTGACGCCCCGCTCAAGGCTGAGCCGCCGCCCCCTTTCGAATCTCTTGAGATCTCGCGAGCGCGCTCTTAGCCGACTCCTCATCTCCTGCCTGCCGGTATGCGCGATACAGCAAGAAATGGTAACTCCCGTCCGGGTCCGCCGCAATTACTTTCTTGAGCTCGAGAATCGCCTGCTTAGGTTCCTGCATGTCGACGTAAATTCGCGCAAGCACCACCCGCGTCTCGATCAGGTCCGGATTTCCAGCCAGCGCCACTTCCGCATATCGCTTCGCTTCGGAATCTCTGCCCGCGTGTTGCACGATATCGGCCATCATCCCGTTCGCTTCCGGATCTTTCGGCGTTGTTCGCAAGACCTGCTGTAAAAGCGGAACCGCCTGATCGAACTGCCTCTGCTTCCAGTATTGCGACGCTAATCCGAGAGAAGCTGCCTCCAGCCGCGGATCGAGCTTGAGCGCCGATTGATACTCGGCTACCGCCTCTGCGAACTTCCCCGAGTCAGATAACGACTCCGCCATTACCAGGTGTGTCCGCGCGGAACCAGGATCAAGTTCCAGTGCGCGCGTGAGTGCTTTGAGTGCATCATCGAGGAGCGTGTGCACTCGCTCCTGATTCGCCGGGTTTTTCTCGCCTCTCCGCGCTGCCCGGTTTAGTAGTTCTTCGGCTAGGCTCCGATCTGTTACGCCCAATCCGTACCATGCTTCTGCCAGACTCCCATCCAGATCCGCCGCCTTCCGGTAGTCCTCGTTCGCCAAATCATATTGCCGCAATGCCGCCTGTGCTTTGGCAAGCGCAAGCAGTGGCGCAGGCTTACTCGCATCGGCATTCCGCACGCGCTTGAGGTAAGGCAGCGCGAGTTTTGGTTCACCCAAATCGAGCTCTGCTAAACCGGCAAAAAGATTCGCGGCATCGAGCGTTGGTTTCGCCCGAAGCGCAATCCTAAATTGCTCCAGTGCTTCCCGGTTCTTGCCGGCCAAATGCAGCATCACCCCGTAATTGCTGCGAGCCTCCGGAGCATCCGATCCGCTCGCAATCAGTTCTGAGTAAAGCTTGGCCGCCCCGTCGTAATTGCCTGCCGACTGTGCGGACCGGATCCGCTCACTAAGGTCCTGCGCGTTCGCCCCGATAACTAGAAACGTAATTAGGAGCCAACGCACCGCTTACCAGTAAAGCTTCATCCCAAACTGAATCGATCGCGCCGGCAACGCGCCCGGTACCACACCAAATGTCGAAGTCCCGAACGTTGTCCCCGGTGCGAAGAATTGCGTCCGGTTGAACAGATTATAGAATTCCGCGCGCAGCTGCAGCTTCGATGCCTCACTCCACAGCCCCCAGTATTTCTGGAGCGTCATATCGGCATTGATCGTGCCTTGCGCTCGCAGATAGCCCATCGTCCTCGGCACGTCTCCGAACGTAAACGGCGCAGGTTGACTGAACGCGCTTGTGTTATACCACTGCTCGACACTCGGATTGCTGACCGTCGGATTGCCATTTACATTCGGCCGCTGATTTCCGCCGAACGAGTTCGTGTTGTTCGTCGAATCCGTCACCGAAAGTGGAAAGCCGTCTTTGAAACTGAATATGCCGGCAATCTGCCACCCACCTATCACGCCATCGACGATCTTGTTCGAAGGTGCATACGCCCGCCCTTTTCCCACCGGCAGCTCATAAACGTAACTCGCCACCAGGCTGCGCGGAATGTCATTCAGCATCAGCGATTTTTCAAGCGAAGTATTATACCAGTTCCTCACCGATTGCGCCTGGCCATTGGTCCAGCCTTCCGGCCCCTCGTTATTTGTCAGGTATTTCGACCACGTATAAGAAAGCAGGAACTGCAAGCCATTCGAGAAGCGGTGATTCGCCGAAAGCGAGAGCGCGTTATAAGTGCTCGAGGCTGATGGCGGCTGCACGTTTTCTACCCCGGTATATTGCGGGAAAGGCCGCAGCAATTGTCCATAAGGGATCGTTGGGCCCGACAGTGCGCCGGTTGTTATGACCCCCTGGAAAGGGTTCGCCACCGGCTGCAGCAACTGGTTCCCCAGCGACAGGTAAGCAGGATTCAACTGGTTCAATTCGAAAGTTGACCCGAACAGCAGCTTCACGCCATGATTGCCCACGTAAGCTGCTTGCAAAACTGTGTTCCCAAGTTGATACTGCACGTTCGACGTCCACTGCTGCACATAAGGACTAGTACGATTCCGCAGCACAGCATTGACGTTCTGCCCCACGTTTGTCGCCCCGTCGTTCGCTTCACCTACTGGCGCCAGCAATCCAGTCGGAAAGGGATTGCTCAAGAGGTTCTGCGGCGTTACCCCATCTACGCTCCCGATGTACGGAGTTGTTTGAGAAAACCCGTTTAGCGAAAGCCCCTGATAGTCGCCGAACTCCATTGCGGGCGTGTAGAAAATGCCATACCCGGCGCGAAAAACAAAGTGCTGGATCGGTGAATACGCTAATCCGACGCGCGGCGCAAAATTGGTGTAGTTAGTGTTGTAAACTCCGCGATTGTTGCTGTTCGTATACATCAAATTGCCCGGAAGATTCAGACCCGAAATCTGGCTGCTGATCGGACTCGCGGCGAAATTAAAATAAGACAACCGGTTGAATCTGTCCGTGGGCGCCGTCTGAATGTCGTAACGAACGCCCAGGTTCACCGTCAACGCCCTGGTCACTTTCCAGTCATCATTGAAATACCATCCGTAGTTCTTCTTTGAATAGGCCGCCTGCGCGCTATACGAAATATTGCTGTTCCCGTTGTCGCCCGTTCCTAACAGGAACGAAGCCACTGAAGACCCTGTGTTCGTGCTCGCCGTTGTCGGGAAAGGCCCTTGCGTGAAATCAGGCGAAAAGTTAAAGCTTGCCTGCGCCGAGTTGAACGTGTTCAGCATGAAAACGATCCCCATGAAGCCCATCGAGAGATTGTGCGCGCCCAGATTTTTCGTGAAATCCGCGGCATATGTGCGAGCCTCGCGTGGTGTGGCATTCACGCTTCCTGAGCCAAGATTCTGATACCCGCTCAGAGTTATGTTTGGAAATGCACCTGGCGGGCTGTACGTGTTCAGTGCAGCCGGCAGCCCAACCTGCGTCACATCGAACGGAACGCCTTGCGGTTTCCGGGCCTCAACCCAGCGCCCCCAACCAGCATTGAGCGACATCACAAACGATGGCGAGAACACGTACGTATAACCCATCCCGCCTTCAAGGCGATTATCGGGCGCCAAAGTTCCGTTGCCGCCCGGATCATTCGCTCCAAAAAATTCGCCTTCCAATTGCTTGAATTGCCGCTTCTGCGACCAGCGTCCGAAGAAGTTCTGCTTCTCGCTCACATTATGATCGACCTTGATCGTGTACTGATCGCTGTTGGTCGGCAGGCCGGCCGTTCCCACGAAATTGTTCGCGCCAGTAACAGGATCACCGGGGCGATTCGGCGCGGGATAATACTTCATCAAATTCAGCGCCACGGGGTCCAGCAGCGGTGCCGGAATCTTGTTCCCTGGAAACGCTGTACGTACAAACTGTCCGTTGACGGATTTGGTGGTGAAAGGGTTAAAGATCGTGGCCAGTGTTCCGTCGCTGTTAAACGTCTGCGAAAAGTCACCCGTTCGCTGCAGTGCTGTCGGCACGGTCGTCACAAGCGTCGTCGGCGTCTGCTGGCGCAACCCTTCATAGGTTCCGAAGATGAAGGTCCTCTCACGCTGTTTATAGAAGTGCGGAATATAAACCGGGCCTCCCGCCGTAAAGCCAAACTGGTTGCGCTTGAACTGCGGACGCGCCAGCCCGTTCCGGTTGTTGAAGAAATTATTCGCATCCAGATTGTTGTTGCGCAGAAACTCAAACGCATCTCCGTGGAAACTACGCGTGCCCGACTCGTCACTGCGTTCACCACGTTCCCCATACTCAGCCCATACTGCGGCGAAAAGGTATTCGTCTGAATCCGGAACTCCTGCAGTTCGTCCACCGACGGCACATAAATCACGCCGTCCCAATCGCCCGCTCCGTCCCATGCGCCGTCAAGCAGGAAAGCGGTTGTGCCAAATCTTCCGCCGCCGAAATTGAAAAACGAAATATCCTGGTCCGCATTACCCTGCGATCCCGGAGGATTCAGCGCTTGCGTCTGCTGGCTGTTATTCACGCTCGAATCGAGCGCGACCAGCCCATACACGTTGCGGATGTTCAGCGGCAGCTCTACCGCCTGTTTGCCGCTCACCTCGGAACCAAGATCTGCGCTGCCGGTATTCAGAACCGGCGCCGAAGCGGTCACCTCCACTACCTGATTCACGTTGCCGACCTGCAGCTTCGCGTCTAGCGTCGACGACTGACCCACCGCCAGCACCACGTTCGATTGCAGAAACGCGTTGAACCCCGGCTTCTCCACCTTCAGCTCGTATTTGCCCGGCGGGATGAGCGTCAACGTATACAGCCCGTTGTCACCGGCCGTCGCTTCCCGCGCGAAATTAACATCTGGATTCGAGAGCGTTACTTTAGCTCCCGGTACACTCGCGCCATTCTCATCGAGCACCGTGCCGCTCAATTGCGCGCTCGTCGCCTGACTCTGTGACCACGCCGGAACTGCTGCCAACAGAGCCATCATCAGAACCACCGCAACGGCAAGTGCCGTCCTCTGAAACTGCAACGTGCTCTTGATGTGCATCTCGAACCTTCCTAATCCGCCAGCAGAGAGATACTATCACCAGCAAATCCGCTTAACGTTTCCTCATGCATACCTTGTTTCGTCTTACTCTCGGAATTGGCCTCCTGTCCGCGGCGACGCAGGCCAAAGTAAAACCGTTTGCACTTCCTGACGAGATCCGCTCCGATCACTTCGCAGTTTCTGTGAATGGCCAGCCTGTTCCCGTCGCTCATGCCGCAGCCGGCTATTATTTCGTCAATTTCGATTTCGAGGGAAGCACGGTAGCCATTTCGATCACCGCCTCGTCCGACGATTACTGGGCCAAGGGCGTCGAAATCGAGCCCTGGCGTCACGGCATTCGACCCGCTCTACACGACAAAACAATCAGCTTCTCGATCGCGCATCCGCTGAAGCTCTCCATTAGCCGCCCGGGCGATCACTTTGCTGCCTCTGAAATGCTCTTCCTCTTTGCGAATGCTCCGGAAGTAAATGCCCCACAGCAAAATGCTCCCGGCATCCGCTACTACGGCCCAGGCGTCTACCACGAAAACATCGATGCCAAGAGTAACGAGACGATCTATCTTGCCGCCGGGGCTGTCGTCTTCGGCAGCCTCAACGTATGGGGCGTCGAGAACGTCAAAATCTTCGGCCGCGGCATCGTGATCTACGACGGTCCCCAAGATCCGAACAGCGACACCGGTTGGATGCATCGTCCGAACTGGCACGTCATCGTCATGGATAATGCGCACAACGTTCAGATCAGCGGAATCACGTGCGTCGTGCGCAGCCGGACCTGGATGATCCAGATGCTCGATTCCACTGGCATCACCTTTGAGAATGTGAAAGTGATCGGCGGCAATCCTGCCAACGCAAACCAAGATGGAATGGACTGGCTCGGCGGGGGCGATACGATCGTTCGCGATTGCTTCATTCGCGCTTCCGACGACATCTTCGCGCTCTACGGCAACTGGCTGGGATACACCGAGAAGGACCTGACTACGCCCGGTCACGATGTCAAAAATATTCGTGTCGAAGATTCGGTGCTCTCCACCAGCATCTCGAATGTCGTACGCGTCAGCTGGCCGCAGAAGATCTTCAACAGCGCTGGTTTCGTCATGCGCAACACCGACGTCATTCACATGGGATCCGGAGGCTGCCGCATCCCGTTCGCGCTTCTCGAAATCTGGGCTGATCCGGCGGGCAAGGGGGAACACTCGGGATATCTGTTCGAAAATATTCGCCTCGAACACTGGTATTCGCTCGTCCAACTTCGCCAGGCAAACCCGCAAATTCGCGAAGTGACGTTCCGTAACATCTGGGCTATTGAGAACTATTCGCTTGTGCCTTCCGTTCTCTCCGGAGACGTGAGCGGCGTCCATTTCGAAAGCGTGAAACTGGCAAACACCACGGCAAATAAGAGTGCCGACATCCCGATCCGCGTCGAGTCCGGCGCAAAAAATCCCGCCTACGAAGGCGCGGCAGACAGTCCTCACGCCTCATTCTCGTTTAAGCCGGGAGCGATCGCGCCCGGCAAACAGATTCGCTTCGATGCCTCTCCGTCCAAAGTCAATCAAGGCAACGCCGTTTCTTACGAATGGCTTTGGGGCGACGGCACCACGTCGAGCGGCGTCCGCGTCCGTCATGCGTTCCCTGACACCGGCGGCACGTTGCTAGACCACTCGGGCCGCTTCCGTGTTCTGCTCAAAGTCACTGACGCAACGGGCAAGTCCGATTGGAGTGCTCAATCGGTCGTGGTCAGCGAGTCGCTCGCGCACTCGCAAAAGCCCGCACACCCCAAGCAAGGCCTTCATTATCGCTACTACGAGGGCACGTGGAACACACTTCCAGACTTCAACAAGCTTTCCCCGCTCGCACAAGGAACAGCGGCTTCGCTCGATGCCGCGCCGCGCCGCCGCCCCGACAACCACGCGCTAATATTCGACGGCTACATCAAAGTCCCGCGCGATGGTGGCTACACTTTCACGCTGCTTTCCAGAGATGGCGGACGGCTCGAAATCGGCTCGGCTGTTCTTGCCGAGAGCCCTGCGCCTGTCGCTCAGGTTTGCGGTTCGATTGGCAATATGGTCCAACAAACCAGAGGCAGTCTCGGACTCAGAAAGGGACTTCACCCGATCCGCATCGCTGTCTCAAAAACTCTGGGCGACGATGCCTTTCGCTTGATGTGGGAAGGCCCGGGCATCGTACTATCCGACGTGCCGCCGGACGTCTTCTTCCAACGTTAAGCAACTTCCGCCATCAGGGCCGCAGCCATTTCCGCCAGCTCAATGTCCTCTGCCTGCGGTAAACCGCTCACGGCGATCGCCCCCGCCACCTTACCGTCCCTCCAAATCGGCACGCCGCCGCCCCAGCCGGTAAATTTCGGATCACCAAAATAGCCCATCTCGAAACCCTTATCCGGATGCCGCGCCGCAACGCCAATATCTTTGCTCGGCTTACGCTCTCGCGCGGCACTGTACGCCTTATTCATCGCAATCGCAATCGAAGAGAGCGGCGCACCATCCATGCGCGCGAAAGCAATCAGATCCCCATGCGCGTCGCAGACCGCAATCACGCCTGCTTTTCCCCTCTTCAGAACCTCAGCGCAAATCAAATCCAGACCTCGCCGTGCCTCATCGTATTCAATCCTGTATTCCGCAATCATGTGGAGCGTGCCTCGCAGCTATTCTAGTGTGCTGCCCCGATCATTTAACCCAGCCTTGTGATACCGTGATCGCCAAGGCATCTCCGTGCAGAATCCCAAACAGGCGGCCGGTAAACCAATGACGCGAATCTCCGCAGGTCTTCTCTTCTCGTTGCTAATCTTATCGGGTGTAATGTCTTCTTCTTCGGAAGCAAACGCCCAGTCCGCTCCCGATCCATCGGGTTTCCTTTTGACCGCGAACAAAGGCAGTCATACGCTCAGCATCATAAATGCCCAGGCAGGAACCCAGATTTTAGAAGTGCCAGAAGGCGGCGTCACCGGCCATGAAGTAGCGGCCTTACCCGATGGTTCACTCGCATTCGTCCCGATCTACGGCAACTCCGGCGTCGGAAAACCGGGTACCGATGGCAAGACAATCGCGGTCATTGATCTCCGCACCCGCAAAGTCACTAGCAACATCGATTTCGATCACGGCGTTCGTCCCCACTGCCCCGTAGTCGGCCCGAAAGATGGCCTGCTCTATGTCACAACTGAGCTCGATAAAACCATCACGATCATCGACCCCAAAACTCTCAAGATAGTTGGTACGGTTCCGACGGATCAGCCCGAGTCGCACATGCTCGCCATCTCGCGTGACGGCCGTCGCGGTTATACCGCTAATGTCGGCCCCGGTACTGTTTCAGTGCTCGATCTCGAAGCCCGCAAAGTCATCACGCTGATTCCAATTTCGAAAGAGACCCAGCGCATTTCGGTCTCACCAGATGGCAGTATGGTTTTCACTGCCGACCAGACGAAACCGCGGCTCGCCGTTATCGATACCGCTTCGAACAAGATCAAGAGTTGGATCGAGTTGCCGGCGCTCGGCTTCGGCACGACCGCCACGCATGACGGACGCTGGCTGCTTGCCACCATGCCTTCGCTTAACAAAATCGCCGTGGTCAATCTCAGCACGCTCAAAGTCGAGCACACGGTCGATGTGCCAAGTGCACCGCAGGAAATTCTCGTGCGACCCGATAACAAAATCGCTTACGTCTCCTGCGACAGCAGTCATCAGGTCGCGGCGATTAACATCGCAGATTGGAAAGTCGAGAAGCTCATCGATTCTGGGAAAACCACCGACGGCCTCGCCTGGGCACCCGCCGAATAGCAGATGGACGCGCACTCAGCCAAGCGAGTCGCGTCTGCTGTTCTCTTACTTACTTCCGGCTGTTTTCTAGCGCGCCCGACCCGTTCGGATACAGGCCCTCCCTCCCAGCCGGTTCGGGTATCGGAAGTCATTGTTCAGCTCTCCCAAAATGCCGAAGTGCGCGAGAAGCTGCTCCAATCGCTCGACACCTTACCGAACGCGTGGGGCCTCATCGGGGACAATGAGCCGCACGTCTGCGCGATTACATTCTGAATCGCAACTGGTCCGGCATCGATCGCTTTCCTGGCCTGACCGTCTCTGAACTCCGCGCTTCGGTAAGCGTGGCGAATGCAGCCGCAAGCAAATATCCTGCTCTCAGCAGCAAACTCTCGCCGCCTTACATTGAGGTCGGCCCATTCTCTGCCGGCTCCGCTGGCGAAGTCGAGTGGCAAGCCCCGGCCGAGTCCCGCAACGTGCTCGCTCCACCCCTCAAGGATCTAGGCTTCGATCTCATCATGGGCGACGCGCCCAATCCCGAGCTCTGGAAATGGCACGCGCAAAGCGAGCGCGCCGCCTACTTGCTAAACCGGCTGAGTCTCAACAGCTCGCACGACCAAGCTCACGTCCTGCGCGTCCGCGTCGATAGCCAAACAGCCGATTCTCCGGCCTCCCTGATCAGGCTTCTCAACGATTCCGGCACGAGGTCTGGATTGAAGACGCCCGCTACTTCGCCAACTTCGGCCATCTCCATTTCAAAGGCCAGGATGTGGTGATGCCGTTCTGGTTGAACACCCGCCTCCGCGTTCCCAACACAAAACAGGATCTGCTCGTGCCCGTCAGTCATGCCGAAAAAGAGATTCGCATTCGCAGTCCGAAAGGCAATGCCGACGTGAGCTTCTACTACGGCATCGATGGCGTGGCCGAATTCCGCACCATGGACACGCTGGACCAGTACTGGGTCGGCAAAAACGTCGCCCACACGTATCGACACGCGCAAGCTGTGGAAGTGGCGCACCTGCTTTCTGAGACCGTGAATACCTACGCTGCTCTACACCGCCGCTATCCGAACCTTCCCTTCAGCGGCTATTACCGCCTCGGAGTTTGCCAGGACGTAGTGGCCGCCACCGAACACCACATGAACGGCAAAGTGACGCTCTTCCCGATCACACACGACCCTGGATACTTCAAAGGCAACACGGAAATAGATCGGCTCTTTAACGAAATCCCGAATGACCGGAATAACAGTAGGATCGAATGGTCTCGTATTCGCGGCTCGCTCCCTGCGCGCAACCTAGCCGATATCCGGCTCCCGGAACTCCGCCGCGAGCTTGAACTTGTCGACCGATCACAAAGCGAGAAGCGCCGCAGCATCGGTTGGATCACGATTGCCGCCGCGCTCATAATCGTGTGCTTCCTTGCCGTGGCCGTGTATCGCCGCCGGACACTCTTCAGAAGATAGCTACTTGCTAGCCTCGTCCCGGTCACGCCTGTCCCGATCTCGATCGTGATCCCTACCGCCAAACTCAATTTTCACGTTCGGCAACTTGCCAGCTCCCGGCCGGAAAACAATCGGGCAGTTAATAACCACATTGGTCTTGGTAATCGTGACTTCGCCACTCTTAGCAGCTGCAAGGATCTCTTCTTCTGATTTCAGCGTACGCGCCTTGCTACCTGCATTCCAGGTAATCTCACTGACTTGCCATAGCGGTTGATAGCTATGATCCGTGTTCTTCGGGCCTACAGGATCAGGCGCAGAAGGCACCACGTTGAACTGCGTAAAGTTTGTGACAGTGTAAATGTCGTCGTAAGCCGCGGGCGATGACGTCAGCACGTTCGCCAATTGCGGCACGTAGTTCAAACCCTGCTGTTGAGCCGTGGCGCGGTCGGATGTGTCAATGCGAATGTAAAACGAAATCTCGCCCTTGTACCAGCAAGAAATCAACGGCAAAGTAGCTGTTGCACTTTCAGGATAGACACTATTCGTTTGTGGCGTTCCCTGAAAATCTTGTTCCTGTGCTTTGGCCGGTAAGCCGGCACTGAGCAGTGCTCCAGCGAGGAACGTTCCCGCCAAAAACCGGCTCGCGTGTTTCGGCGCTGAACGCCGCTTCATTTCTCTTACGTTCTCCATCGACTTCTTCCCCATTTGTGTGACCACCCTGATTTAGATTCCGAGCCCCGGCGGCTATTTGCCACTCGAAGCTCTGAACTCTACTTCGCGGAGACTGGAAGAAAGTTATGGAGATTGACCGCATTTTTTGGAAGCCACGTTCCCCGAGCGTCCGGATCCAGCAATTTGAGATTTTCGCCTCGTTGTTGACAAGTTTGGGCCGGGTGTGTGGTGTACTAGGTGAGTAATACACGTCATTGCTCCTTTATCTCAACCACGCTTCTGGGATTCCTCTCTATCTTCAACTTATGGAACAGGTAACACATGGCGTTGAAACTGGTGAATTACGTGCAGGCGACCAGTTACCCACCATTCGGAAGCTTGCGGGAGACTTAGTCATGAACCCGAACACGGTAGCCCGGGCATACCGAGAACTTGAGCACGAAGGCGTAGTTGAGCTGAAGCACGGCTTGGGAGCCTTCGTTGCTGAGTCAATGGTGTCACGTACCAAGGTCATGCGAAAAGCGCAGGCTATTGTGCAGGCGGCAGTTGAACGATTGGCGTTGCTCCAGCTTAGTGAAGAGGAGATGAGAAGGCTAGTCGAGAACGAGCTGGCGTTGTTACGTTCGGAGAGGCTACCGGAGAGGTCCAATGACTGATTTCGTAATTGAGACGACCGCGCTTTGCAAGTCCTTCAGGAGCAAGCAGGCTTTGCGCGGACTCGACCTGAGAGTGCCGACAGGAAGTATCTTTGGTTTTCTTGGCCGCAACGGCGCTGGCAAGACGACCACCATCAAATTGCTGATGGGCATGTTGAAGCCGGATACCAGAGCAGCTACGGTCTTTGGATTGCCCGTGTTTGATCCCCGGGCGGCAGTGGAAATCCGCTAACGGATCGGCTTCGTGACCGAGGATAAGGACCTATATCCATACATGACTGTAGATCAGCGTCATTCGTTTTACCCGGCCTTTTTTTCCTAAGTGGCGCGACGATCTCGCACAGCACTACTTGAAAATGTTCGAACTGCCGTCAACCCAAAAAGTTCCGAGGCTCTCGAAAGGCATGCGATCTAAGCTAATGTTGCTACTTGCGATTTCGCGAGGAGCCGACCTCTTGATTCTGGACGAGCCGACTGACGGCCTCGATCCTGCTGCTGTGGATGACGTACTTCGTGAACTCGTCGCGCTTGCGGCGTCCGAAGGCATCACAATTTTCTTTTCGTCGCATCAACTGGCGGAGGTCGATCAGATTGCGGACCACGTTTCGATCATTGATCACGGGGCGGTAATTGCTAGTGATTCGTCGACGATTTGAAGGCGCGGTACCGTCGGATTCACATCGTCTTTGAAAAAGAGCCGAGCGCCCCGGTTCATTGGCCCAGTGGGGTGGAACATCTCCGCCAAGAGGGGCGACCAATATCCATCTTGTTTGGCCAACCGGAACGTCGGTGAAATCCTGGAACAGGCCCGATCGATCCCCGGAACGTCGGTCGAGCAGTTCCCAGTGACGCTGAAGAGATTTTTCTGGACCACGTGAGGAGCAACTGATGCTTTGGATGAAGGCTTGGCTCGAACCAGGTGGCGGGTTGCGCACATCCTCGGTCTAGTCGTGCTGATACTCATCATGGGCGAGACAGGCGGCGGCTTACGTTCAGCGGAAAATGCTGGCAACCTGATGTTCGGGCTGTCGGCCATCTCGATCTTCGCGGCAATCAATCTGGCTGGCGCCGGTATTCGAACGCAATCGTTCCTACGGGTGAGTCGAGGTCTTCACGGATCAACCTATCTCACGCTCTCTCTGCCAGTCAGCCGCTTCCGGCTGCTCGCGGTAAGGGCGGGATTTGGGCTTCTGGAAACAACTGGAATAAACGTCTTCATGATCGTCTCCGCTTGGAGTCTATTTTCGTTGGTCCGAGGAAATTCGACTCTCTTCGATCTGTTACGACTGATCTTGGCCGCGATTGTCTGCACTGCTTGCTTTTACTTCGTTTCAGTATCGGTAGCGACTGTTCTAGACGAGACCTGGCAGATGTTTGGAAGCATGTTTTTGATCGGCATCGCGTGGTGGGCAATGTCTCGTTTTACCCTGCCCCCGTCAGTTAGCGTGTTTCGCTTCATGAGCGATGCTTCCCCGCTCCTTACGCACAGACTGCCGTGGACGGCAATGGCTGTTTCGCTCTTAGCTTCCGCCCTGTTATTTCTAACGGCGTTAAGAATTGTAGAGACTCATGAGTATTAGATCCCCGTGGTCGAGTCAAATCCCGACTCCCTCACTGACTCGCCCGCGCCGACGTTCTTTCCACCACGCTCTGGGGCAGCGCCCACGCAAACAGCACTCCGCCGCTGCTCGTCATCAGGTACTGTCGTCCGTCCAGTTCGTAGCTGATGGGTGAACTCTCCATGCCCGCGCCTGCTCCGGCATGCCATAGCGTTTTACCGTCGATCGTCGCCAGCGCGAGCACATTTCCTGCACTGTCGCCTGTGAACGTCAGCCCGCTGTCGGTGGTCAGAACGCCCGCGCCTGAACCGTCTGGTCCCAACTCGTGCGACCAGACAATTTTCCCGGTGCGGTAATCAATCGCGTCCAGCACGGCTTTACCCCACACACCATAATCCGCGCCGGCCCATCCAAATGTTCCATCCGCCGGTTTGGCGAAATAGATTCCGTAGCCCGGGTGCGCATCCACCAGGAAAGAGCCAGTCTTCGGATCAAAACTCGGCGAACGGTAATTCGTCAGCCCGCCTTCATCTGGTGCAATCAGCCGTCCATCCCGCGCCGGCTCTTTATCCGGATTCGGAACCGGCCGGCCCGTCTGGTCCACGCCCGTAGCCCAGTTCACCGGCCCATAAGGAACAGTCAGCAAACTCTTCCCATTCGTGCGATCGAGCACAAAGAAGTAACCGTTGCGCGAGGTCTGCATCAGCATCTTGCGCGGCGCGCCTCCGAACTCCGCATCCACCAGCACCGGAGTTTCCACCGCATCCCAGTCGTGCGTATCATGCGGCGAGGGTTGAAACGCCCAAGCCAGTTTGCCGTTATCCGGATTCAGCGCAACAATGCTGCACGTGTACAGATCATCGCCAGGCCGGGTTTTCCCGTTCAGCACAGGTGTCGGATTTCCCGTGCCCCAATAGAGCAGATTCAAATCCGGATCATATGTGCCCGTCATCCATGTCATGCCGCCCGACGTGGCATTGGGCGTTCCTGTGGGCGGCGTGCTGTCCCATTCCCACTGCGTCTTTCCCGTCTCCGGATCGATCGATTTCAGAAATCCCCTCAGATTGTCAAAGTCGCCCGATACGCCCACGATCACATGATTCCGCACAACGAGCGGCGCCACCGTCATCCAGTAACCCTTCTTCGCGTCCGCAATTACCACATTCCAGCGCACCGTACCATTCTTCGCGTTGAGCGACACCAGGTGCGAGTCCGGCGTCACAAAATACAGCCAGCCTTCATACATCGCCACGCCTCGGTGTCCAATGTGAAAGCCCTTGTTCGGCGGATAATCATAGTGCCAGATCTGGTGCCCCGAGCGCGCATCCACCGCCCAAACCTTATCGGGAACCGTAAAGTACAGCACTCCATCCACCAGCAGCGGCGATGACTTCAAAGTTGCACTCTGCCCCGTTTGAAAGATCCACGCCAAGCCGAGCTGATCCACATTGGCGGGCGTGATCTGAGTCAAAGCGCTGTGCCGTTTCCCCGAGTAATCGCCGTGATACTGCGGCCAGCTATCCGGCGGAGGGCGCAGCAGCATGTTCGGATTCACGCCTTGAGCGCTCAAAGAAGCGCCCCATAATGCACTAGCAAAAAGCCCCACTGAGAGGCCTGATCTTTTGTCGAGAAGCTTCATATCGAAAGTCCGGTCTACCGCAGCGTCTGCAGGTAAGCCATCAAATTGTGAATGTCGGCGTCCGTGTATTTGCCGAGCAGTTCGGCGTGCGCCTCAGCCGGTGCGTTCATTGTGAATTTCACTTGCTTCGCCGGCCACGAGTGATACCATCCGGAGCTATCGAGCAGGCCGATCGTAAATTCATCGCGATACGCCAGCTTCCCGGTCATGCTTTGTCCCGAAGGCAGCGAGACCGTCACTTCTGCCTTTGCATCGTGCGGATACAGCATGCGCTGCTCCAGTTTCAATCCTCGATAACGATTGGCAATGCCCGCCAGATCGCCCGCTGGTGAATGGCACGAAGCGCAACCGCCGGCGTTGTTGAAATACTGTTTGCCCGCCTCCGCATTTCCGCTCTGCAGGTCTTCGGGGTCAACGCCCCGCCGCCCGCCTACTTGCGATTCAGCTTGTGTCTTTGCCGTATGCACAAACGCGACCAGCGCCGCGACGTCCGCATCTCCCAACGCAAACCGCGGCATTCCTTTTTCCGGCCGCCCATTGCGGATGACGCTGCCGACTTTGTCGCCTCTCACGTCTTCCGCCACCAGCTTCGAACGCGTCAGGTCGGGGCCCGTTTCGCCACCCCCTGCATCGCGCCCGTGGCAGAACGCGCAATTCTGCAGAAAGAGCGCCTGCCCGCTTTCCACCTGCGCCGGCGCAAACACTTGCGGCTCAGGCTTCGCATTCTGCCGGACAACACTCGGCGTCTCAACAGCCGGCTTCGTGCTCTGCGCCGCACCGAAGCCCGTCAGAAAAAGCAACAAACTTCCAGCAGTAACCAGTAGCCTCAGGACTGCACCTTTCGAATCAAGCTCGGCAGATTCGCGCCGCGTTCCTCAGGTGTCGCCCTAACGTAATCAGTCGACGAACTGGCTGGTGGCTTCTTCGCCTTCACTGGCACTTTCGTCTCCTTTATCCTCTCGTCGATCGCACGGTTCTGAGCAATCCGCGCGGCCGTTTTTTCTGCCGGAGTCAACAGGTGGAATGGTTTGTTATTCTCTTGCACGCTACTCTAATCATCTCTCAACCCACCTTGCACTTTTACGAGTGCCCGGCCCGCAGACTCTTGGGGCGTCTGTTTGCAAGCTCCGCAAAGTAGCTTTCTAAAGCCCGCACCATCGTATCCGGCTGATACAGTTCTTCGTATCACCGCCGCGCATTCCGCCCCAGACGCTCCGCCAAAGCCTGGTCGCGCAGCACCTCCAGCAGTCCATTCGCCAACGCATCGGCATCACCCGGCGGCACCACCAAACCCGTTTCGCCGTGCTTGACGATTTCGGGAATTCCCCCGGCCGACGTCAGCACCGCCGGCTTCCCCAGCGACATTCCTTCCGCAATCGAGATCGGCAACGAATCGAACAACGAAGCGTGCGCGTGAATATCAACCGCCTGCCAGACGTCTCCAATCGGCCCCGGATACTCGGTCATCACCACGCGCTCCGTGATCCCCAGCTCTTCTGCCAAACGTCTAAGTTCCGCTTTATACGATTCCTAGCGCGCAAAGCCGACCATCAGAAACGCCGTCTTCGGCTCGCGATCTAAAATCTTTCGCGCGGCGCGCAGAAGCACGCTCTGCCCTTTGTATTCCGTAAAGGGCCCGATCTGCGCGATCACTCGCACCGTAGGATCCCCGGGCAAGCCGACAACTGCCGCATCTCTGCCCGTGAGCCCACCAATTCGCTCATTCGCTGCGACCGGATCCGCGAATCCGTCAAAACTCCGTCTGCATAGCGAAGCGCGACTCTTGTGGTCCAGGACCAGATCATCTCTTTGCTGCTGCTCCAGCCGCCGCAGTACATCGTCATCGATACAGGCCTGCGCGTCATCCGGCCTGCTAAGACGCTCACCAGTCCCGCCGATCCAGATGACTGTCGAATTACATCCACCTCCCATTCACGAAGCAATCGCGCCAGCCGCTTCGCCCCCTGCAAAATGCCTGCCTTACGATGCAGCTTCGGCGTCACGCTCTTCAGAGTGTCGTGCTTTTGGATAAACGCTGGATGGTCGGACCCCTTAGCAACGACTCGGCCTCGTTAGATCCCCATACACTTCTTTGGACCGAGCTCGGCCCGAATGGGAAAGCCGACGGACGGCAAGAATTTGAACGAAGTTCCGGGCACGCCTCATGCCTCGCAGGACTCCTCGTATTACTGCAACATGCTCGTACTGCCGACCGGCCAAATCCTGTTGACCGATCAGAGCAACAACATAAAAATTTATACTCCCCAAGACAAACCGCAACCCGGCTGGGCCCCGCGGATTGACAACGCTTCGCTGATCGTTCACCCGGGCGGCTCATAAGATCTCCGGCACCCAATTCAACGGCGTCTCGCAAGGTGCTGCGTACGGAGACGACGCGCAGATGAACACCAACTACCCGCTCGTGCGCTTTACCAGCCTCGCTACCGGCAAAGTCTCTTATTGGAGAACTCACGACCACAGCACCATGGCGTCGCCACCGGCCATAAGTTAGTCTCTACCTACTTCGATGTGCCGGGTACAGCCGATCTGACCCTCGGAGTTTTGTCCGTTGTCGCGGACGGTATTCCTTCCAATGCCTGGTTTCATCGGGGTGGCTCCGGCCGACCACGACTAACTTAGTTCATAAAGACAAAAGCCGCCAGTCCTCTACGGACCGGCGGCATCTTACTTACTAAGTAACTAACTAGCCAGCGCCAGCGGCTTGACTTGTAAGTCGGGGATCACGAGTGAAAGCACTTCCTCCACCCGCTCCACGAAATAGAACTGCATCTCCTGCCGCACATGAGCCGGTAAATCTCGCAGATCCTTCTTGTTACCCAACGGCAGCACGACTCGACGAATTCCCGAGCGCCGCGCCGCCAGCACCTTCTCCTTCACACCGCCGATTGGTAGCACGAGGCCAGCGAGCGTCACCTCGCCCGTCATCGCCACATCGCTCCGTGCCGGAAGTCCGGTGTAAAGCGACGCCATCGCCGTCGTCATTGTCACGCCCGCCGATGGACCATCCTTCGGAATCGCCCCCGCCGGCACATGTACGTGCACGCCGTTATTCTTGATCGCCTGCGGGTCGACTCCAAGATCCGCCGCATGCGACCAGATGTAACTCTGCGCAATCTTCGCCGATTCCTGCATCACCTCGCCGAGCTGCCCGGTAAGCGTGAGGCTCTTGCCCTCCGGCAACAGCGCGCTCTCGATGTAAAGCACATCGCCGCCCGCCTCCGTCCAGGCCAGTCCTGTCACCACGCCCGCGGGACCAGCCTTGCGCATCTGCTCCGGCAGGAAAATCTCCGGCCCCAGCAAATCGCCCAGCGATTCCGGCGTCACAATCACCTTCTCCGTCTGCTCTTCGGCAATCTTCAGAGTCACCTTGCGAGTTACTCTGGCAATCGCCCGTTCGAGACGCCGCAGACCCGCTTCCCGCGTATAACCGTGAATGATCCCCTTGAGCCCCTCATCGGTAAACTCGATTTGCTCTTCGGTCAGACCCGTCGCTTTCAGCTGCTTCGGAATCAGGTACCGCCGCGCAATCTGCTGCTTCTCTTCTTCGCTATACCCAGAGAGCCGCAGGATCTCCATACGATCGAGCAACGGTTGCGGAATCGTGTCGAGCGAATTGGCTGTCGTGATGAACAGCACCTTCGACAAGTCAAACGCCAGATCCAGATAGTTGTCCCGGAACGTTTTATTCTGCTCCGGATCAAGCACCTCTAATAATGCCGCAGCAGGATCGCCGCGGAAATCCCGGCCAAGCTTATCCACTTCGTCCAGCAAGAGCACCGGGTTCAAAGCGCCCGCGCGCCGCATCGCCTGCAGCAGTCTGCCCGCCATCGCGCCAATATACGTGCGCCTGTGTCCGCGCAATTCCGCTTCGTCGTGCATGCCGCCCAGGCTGAACCGTTCGAACTTACGCCCTAACGCTCGCGCTACTGATTGTCCAAGCGACGTCTTGCCCACGCCAGGCGCACCCACTAAGCACAGAATCGGCGCCTTGGCATCGGGATTTCGCTTCAGCACGCTCAGCTGCTCGAGAATTCTTTCCTTGACCTCTTGCAGCCCGAAGTGATCTTCATCAAGCACCGCTCGTGCGTGCGCAATATCCAGATTGTCTTCCGTCGATTTGTTCCACGGAAGATCCAGCACGAACTCGAGGTACGTGCGCGTCACGTGGTAATCGGGCGCACCCGCCGGCAACCGCTCCAGGCGTGCCAGCTCGCGCTCAAATTCCTTCTTTGCTTCCTCCGGCAAATCGCTCTCGCTGAAGCGCTCGCGCAGCATCTCGACTTCGGCCTTATCAGCATCTTTCTCGCCCAGTTCCTGCTGAATCGCCCGCAGCTGCTGCCGCAGCAAATACTCCCGCTGCTCTTTCGACATCTCGTCGCGAGCCGTCGAAGCAATCTTCTGCCGCAACTCCAACACCTGCAGCTCGTGCGACAGATAGGAGTGGATCAGGCGCAGCACGTCTACCCTGGTCTCGGCCTCGAGCAGCTCCTGCTCCTTCGCCATATCCAGGCTAAAAATACTCGCGAGCAAATACGCCAGCCGGACCGGATCGTCGCTGCCCGACAACATGCGCGTCAACTCACCCGCCGATTGTGGCTGCGCCAGAGCGATGGCCTTCGAAGCCAATTCGATCAACGCTCCTGATAAAGCTTCTACTTCCGAACCGCCGTCTTGCGGCAGCGGCAGAATGCGGAACTTCGCGCTTAAGTAAGGTTCCGTCGCTTCAATCTTCGCCACCACCACGCGCTCAACGCCCAGAACCAGAATCTCCATCGCACCCTCATTGGGTCTCGAAGATTTGCGGATTACCGCCTTGGTTCCGATCGTATAGAGATCGTCCTGCTGGGGCGAATCTACCTGCGCATCGCGCTGCGCAATCAGAATGATTTCCTTCTCTTCAGTGTTAAGAGCAGCTTCTACTGCCCGTAACGAGCTCTCCCGCCCCACTGAAAGCGGAAGCAGCAGTCCCGGAAAAAGAATCGTGTTCTTCAGCGGAAGCGCTGGCAAGATTTGGTACTCAGTGTGTGCCATGTATCCCTTCTACAATTCAGATGCACGCTGCATGCCATAAGCTGCGATTTGCTGCGCGCACATTACTCAACTTTCTAATCTCACAAAAAAGCCCGGGAGCGGTATTCCCGTCCCGGGCTTGTTCAACAACCCCAAAAGGAGTGTGTTACTTACGGCGGAACAACCGTAAAGCCGGTCTGCCCGCCGACATTCACCGTGAGCAGAGCCGCCTTCCCTTTGGCTTCGTTCATCAGCCTCTTGAAGTCGCTCACGCTCGTGACATTCTGCCGGTTGACCGCGATAATCACAACGCCCTGACCGAGACTGGCATCCGCGGCCGGACTGCTCTGATCGACATCGGTAACCACGACGCCCTTCGTCCCAACAGGCACCTTGATCTGCTGCGCGATCTCGGGAGTCAGCACCTGCACGGTGATGCCCCGCACAGTCGCGCCGCCATTGGCGCCATTGTCACTGTTGTTATCGTCGCCGTTGTCGTTATCGCCTTGCTTCTTCTGGTCCCAGTCGACCGTGTTCGGGCGTTGTCCGAGTGTCACGCTCAGCTTCACCGGTTTTCCGTCGCGCATAAGGTCCAGGCTTACCGTGCTGCCCGGTGAATGCGAAATCACGTTCATGGTCAAATCATCTGCATTCTTAACCGTCTTTCCATCGATCCCCGTCACAACGTCACCCATCTTGAGACCCGACTTCTCGGCAGGCCCGCCCGGCGTTACTTGGCTGATCAGAGCGCCTTTGTCTTCCGCCTTCAAACCGAATTGCGGAGCAAGCTCGGGCGTCAACGTTCCAAGCAGCGCGCCCATGTAGCCACGGGAAACCTTGCCGCCCTTCTCAATCTGGTCCATCACCTGTTTCGCCATGTTCGAAGGCACGGCAAAGCCGATTCCTACGTTGCCACCTTCGCCGCCGCCGAAAGGACCGCCACCGCCGCCGGTCAGAATCATCGTGTTGATTCCAATAAGCTGCCCCTGCGCGTTGATCAGTGCACCGCCCGAATTACCCGGGTTGATCGCGGCATCCGTCTGAATGAAATCCTGGATTCGCGTTTGGCCCCCGGGCAGCTTGCGGCCTTTAGCGCTCACAATACCCATCGTCACCGTATGGTCCTGGCCGAACGGATTGCCGATCGCAAAGCAAAGGTCACCGACTCGCGACCCTTCCGAATTGCCGAAAGGCAGCGTTGGAAGCTCGCTCGCCGAAATCTTGATGACCGCGAGATCCGTCTGCGGATCCGTGCCGATCGTCTTCGCTGTGAAATTCCGGCCGTCCGAGAGCGCCACTTTCAACAATGTCGCCTTATCGACCACGTGGTTATTCGTCAAAATATAGCCCGACGAAGAAACAATGACGCCCGAACCAAGGCCCCGCTCCCGCTGATCGCGCGGTTTGGCATTCGGCCCGCCGAAAAACTGCCGGAAAAACGGATCGGCGGAAAACGGACTATCCCCGCCGCCCTGCTGCTCCGACGCTTTCACTACCCGCGTCGAGCTGATCGTCACCACCGCTGGCGACGCTTTCTCAATAATGTCGGCAAACGAGTTCGAAAGCTTACTCACTCTTGCATTACTCGTATCCGCACGTGCCACCACGGAAACCGGCTCAGGCGTATGTGAATTAACGGCGAACGCGGCAATTAGGCCGCCGCCGATCGACGCCGCCACCAGCGTAAGTATTGCAGTGGAGCGGCGGAATTGGACTACGTTAGACATGTCCTTCAGAATCCCTTTCTGTCTAGCGGCTCGTCTGGCGATTCTGCCGCGTTCCTAACATATGACGCACTAACTTTCATTTCGATTCGGTTCTGGATCCCTAGTGCTTTCCTACGCCAGAGCCTCGGCCGTCTTTGGCCCGGCAAAAATCTCAAACCGGAGACCGGGCCGGGCAGCGTCGACCAGAATCGTCTGCCCGTCGCGCAACTCCCCGCCCAGGATTCGTTTCGCCAGCGGCGTCTCAATGTCCCGCTGGATCGCCCGTTTCAGCGGACGCGCCCCGTAGACCGGGTCATAACCTTCACGGACCAGCGTCGTTTTGGCTTCATCGGTCAGCTCCAGGCTGATATGGCGCTCGGCCAGCCGCGCCCTCAATCCGGCCAGTTGTATGTCAACTATCTGTTTTAGATGCTCCTCGCTCAGCGCATGGAACACGATAATCTCGTCCAAGCGGTTCAGAAACTCGGGCCGGAACGCCTGGCGCAGCTCGTTCAGAACCGCATCCTTCATCCGCCGGTATTCTTCCCCTTCAAAAGCGCCCCGGTACTCGAGTATCCGGTGACTTCCGATATTCGAGGTCATGATCACGATCACGTTCTTAAAATCGACCGTTCGCCCCTGGCCATCGGTGAGCCGCCCATCGTCGAGCACCTGCAGCAACGTATTAAATACGTCGTGGTGCGCCTTTTCAATCTCATCAAATAGCACCACAGAGTACGGCCGCCGTCTGACCGCTTCGGTAAGCTGCCCGCCTTCGTCGTATCCCACGTATCCGGGAGGCGCGCCGATTAGCCGCGACACCGTATGCTTCTCCTGATACTCCGACATGTCGATGCGGATCATCGCCCGCTCGTCATCGAACAGGAACTCCGCCAGCGCCCGCGCCAGCTCGGTTTTACCAACGCCCGTCGGACCCAGAAACAGAAAACTCCCGATCGGCCGCCTCGGATCTTTCAACCCTGAACGCGCCCGCATCACGGCTTCCGCCACCGCCAGCACCGCTTCATCCTGCCCGATCACCCGCTTGTGCAGCTCGTCTTCGAGCGCCAGCAGCTTCTTCATCTCGCCTTCGAGCAGCTTCGAAACCGGCACCCCGGTCCAGCGGCTCACCACGTCGGCAATATCTTCCTCGTCGACTTCTTCTTTCAGAAGCCGCGTTCCGTGCTGATTCGCCTCAACTTTCGCTTCTTCCGCCTTTAGCTGGGCTTCAATCTGCGTCAGTTTGCCGTACTTCAGCTCCGCCGCTTTATTCAGGTCGTAGGCTCGCTCTGCCTGCGCAATCTCGACTTTTGTCTGCTCGATTTGCGCGCGCAGACCCCGCAGCCGCTCCACCGCTTCCTTCTCGTTCTTCCATTGCGCCTGCAAAGCCGAAGATTGCGTCTTCAACTCCGCCAGCTCTTTTTCGATCCGCGCTAGCCGGTCCTTCGAAACCGCGTCCGTTTCCTTCTTCAACGCCTCGCGCTCGATCTCCAGCTGCATCGTACGCCGCAGAATCTCGTCCAGCTCCGCCGGCATCGAGTCGATTTCCGTGCGCAGCTTCGCCGCTGCCTCATCCACCAGGTCAATTGCCTTGTCCGGCAGAAACCGGTCTGTGATGTAGCGGTTCGAAAGCATCGCCGCCCCAACGAGCGCCGTATCTTTGATCCGCACGCCGTGATGCAGCTCGTACCGTTCGCGCAAACCGCGCAGAATCGAAATCGTATCCTCGACAGTCGGCTGATCCACCAGCACCGTCTGGAAACGCCGTTCAAGCGCCGCGTCTTTTTCTATGTACTTCCGGTATTCATCGAGCGTCGTCGCGCCAATGCAATGCAGTTCGCCGCGCGCCAGCATCGCCTTCAATAAGTTGCCCGCGTCCATCGCGCCCTCTGCCTTGCCTGCCCCGACCACCGTGTGCAGCTCGTCGATAAACAGCACAATCCGGCCTTCCGATGACTGCACTTCCTTCAGCACAGCCTTGAGCCGTTCCTCGAATTCGCCCCGGAACTTGGCGCCCGCGATCAACGCCCCATGTCGAGCGCCACCACTTGCTTATCCTTCAACCCTTCCGGCACGTCACCACGCACAATGCGCTGGGCCAGACCTTCCACAATGGCGGTCTTACCCACGCCAGGTTCGCCGATCAGCACCGGATTGTTCTTTGTGCGCCGCGAGAGCACCTGAATCACGCGCCGGATCTCTTCATCCCGGCCGATTACGGGGTCCAGCTGGCCCTTCGAGGCCGCTTCCGTCAGATTTCGCCCGTACTTTTCGAGCGCTTCATAGGTCGTCTCCGGGTTCTGCGACGTGACCCGCTGGTTGCCACGCACCTCGACCAGCGCCCTCATCAACCGGTCTTTGGTCAGGCCCGCTTCCCGCAGCAGTTTGCCCGCCGTCCCCTGGTCCTCCGCCGTCGCGAGCAGCAAGTGCTCGATCGAGACGTACTCATCCTTCAGCCGTTTAGCCTGCTCTTCAGCCCGCGTAAATAGCTGCGAAAGCCGCGGCGTGATGTACACTGGTCCGCCGGGACCGAGCCGCTCACTTTCGGAAGCTTGTCAATCTCCTGCAAAAGCCGTTTATGTAGCGGCTCCAGCGCCACATTCGCCCGTAGCAGAATGGAAGGCGCTAACCCACCCTCCTGCTCGAGCATCGCGAACAGCAAGTGCTCAACGTCCACCTGTTGATTCCCGTGTTGTACCGCAAGTGTTTGTGCCTGCCGGATCGCCTCCTGCGACTTCTCGGTAAGTTTATTAAAATCCATAACTCTACGGCCTCACTAAATAGATTACCCGTTTATAGTCTGAGATGCAAGAAATGTGAGTGTCATACGCTAATAATCTGACGCACCCCGCCCCGGGGCAAAAGTGCCATCCTAGAGCAGTGACTGCCAGTTCGTTCGGTAATTTGGCTTCGTTCCCTACAGTTGCCCTCGGTCGCATTCTCCTCTTCGCCACGCCCGTTTACGGCTGGTGGGAAACGGGCCACCGAACGGTTGCCCGCCTGGCCGCCGCCCATCTCACGCCCGCTGCCCGAACCCGCGTAGCCCAAATTCTTCAGGTTCCCGACACTCCCGAAGCTGTGGCCGACGCCCTCGCCGTCGCCTCCACCTGGGCGGACGAAACCAAAGCGCAAACAAAACCGGTTCCTGGCATTACATCGACCTCGTGCTTCAGGACAATAAGTCGGATATTCCCGTGCGCTGCCAGGACAGCAACTGCATCACTGCCCGCATTCACCTGTTTGCCGCCCAGCTCTCTTCCCGCGCCGCGAATGCCCCGATCAGCGAGGGCGATGCTCTGCGTTATCTGGTTCATTTCGTCGGCGATCTGCACCAGCCTCTTCACGCTGTTTCGGACGCCGACTTGGGTGGAAATTGCGAGCGTGTCGACCCGCCTGTCGAAACCGCCGGCAATCTCCACGCCGTTTGGGATGGAGCGATCGTCAATTCCGTGCATCAGAGCGACCGCGAACTAGCCGCCGATCTCGGGCGCAACCTCCAGTCCTTCTCCGATCAGCTCCGGACGGATATGGCCGCCGGGACGGAAGACGATTGGGCCTGGGAGTCCCACAAGCTCGCGATCAAAGATGTGTATGAAAAGCTCTCGATCCCAACCGAGCCCGTGATCTTCCCGCATGGTTGCGGGGAGGCGCCGCTCGCGATCGCGAATCTCACGTTGCATCTGCCCTCGTCCTATATCGACGATATGCAGCCGGTGGTTCGCGAGCAGCTCACCAAGGCTGGCCTGCGCCTGGCGAGAATGCTGAACGAAGATTTATAGAGGATTTGAGAAGCGCGGCTTAATTCACGCGCCCGCTGTTCTTGAGTGTTTCGAGCGATACCACATCGAGCGCCTTTTCATGTGTGGCCTCGAGGTAAGCGGGCGCAATAAACCCCGCGTCATACGACTTCTTCCACAGCTCGATGCACACGCACCACCGGTCACCCGCCTTCAATCCCGGAAACCCGTACTCCGGACGCGGCGTGATCAGATCATTACCGATCGACTGCTGGTGGCCGAGGAATTCGTCGTTCAGCAGCACGCAAATAGTGTGCTGCCCCAAATCATCCGGACCCGTATTGCACTTCCCATCACGATAAAACCCCGTCAGCGGATCCGTACAACACGTCTGCAAAACAGTTCCCAGAACATTCTTAACCATTCCGTACTAGCGTAACGTGGGAGCTACGAATTGACATCAATTGTGAACCGATACTCTGTAGAGCAATGGGTAAATGGATCGGAAAGAATCTCGCCCCCCTGCTCGTCTTTAGCGCGGCGGTTTTGTATTTCTTTGGAACGCTCCTGCTGCAGCAAGAAGCCAGTTCTTGCACACTTCTTTTCTCGTATACGCGCCAAGCTATGCCGATGTGGCGCTTGTTGGCTTTCACCCGCTATTTGCATACTTCGTCAGTTTTCTGCCGTTACTGACGCCCTTAGCTCGACTTTATCCATTTCAAAGCTGGTAGCCTGAACTTCGCTTCCATCCGGTGGCTGCCCTGATTCGGCTGGGCGAGGGAGGTGTTTATGA
>JAABUQ010000882.1_pt1 | contig 68721 bp, 57 predicted proteins | sample 5560001 | NCBI WGS metagenome assembly JAABUQ01 (sample SAMN10711888, study PRJNA513371) | rock metagenome | isolation source: Antarctica rocks | place: Antarctica: Victoria Land, Finger Mt nord | collected 2015-12-18
CCCTCGCCGCCCAGCAGCGTCCCCCCTCCACCCCCCTCATCACCCACAACCCCTACTTCTCCATCTGGTCCAACACCGACACTCTGACCGACTCCAACACCGTTCACTGGACCGGTAAACCCCAGCCCCTCGCCGGCCTCGCCCGCATCGACGGCCACACCTTCCGCTTCATGGGCCGCGACCCCCGCGAGCTCCCCGCCATGCAGCAGACCGGCCGCACCGTCACCCCCACCCACACCCGCTACACCTTCAGCGCCTCCGGCATTCAACTCGACCTCACCTTCTTCACTCCCGCCATCCTTTCGGACCTGGACATCCTCTCCCGCCCCGTCACCTACGTCAGCTTCACCGCCAAATCCCTGGACGGTGCCACCCATAACAACGTCTCCGTCCTCCTCGACGTCGGTCCCATCATCGCCGTCAACGCACCCGGCGAGGCCGTCACCTACTCGCGCAATCAGACCGAGACCCAGACCGTCCTCTCCGTCGGCTCCCGCGACCAGCGCGTCCTCAACCGCTCCGGCGACGACCTCCGCATCGATTGGGGCTACTTCCACCTCTCCGTCCCCAAGGATGAGGAGTCTGCCTCCGCCATCGTTCGCGAGACCTCCGTAGCCGCCAACGGCAGCTTCGCCACCACCGGCACCCTCCCGAAGGCCGATGACATGGACGCATCGCCGGTCGTAGGCCGCGGCGACGCGCACCTCGCCACCGAACTCCTCTTCGGCACCGTCGCTGCGCAGCCCACCACCCGTCACCTCCTCGTCTCCTACACCGAGGGCTACGCCATCCAGTACCTCGGACGAAACCTCCGCCCTTACTGGCAGCGCAACAACCAGACCGTCGCCGGCATGCTCGACGCCGCCGAACGCGAACTGCCCGCCCTCGAACAACGCGGCAACGACCTCGACACCACCCTCACCGCCGATCTCACCCGCACCGCCGGCGCGAACTACGCCAACCTCTGCGTCCTCGCCTACCGCCAGGCCTGGGCCGCCCACGGCTTCGTCGCCGACCTCAACGGCGAACCGCTCGTCTTCGGCAAGGAAAACTTCTCCAACGGCAGCATCGGCACCGTCGACGTTCTCTACCCCGCCGCACCCTTCTTCCTCTTCTTCAACCCCGCCCTGCTCGAAGCCGAACTCCGTCCCCTGATGGAGTACACCGCCCTTCCCAACCGTTGGCGCTTCCCCTTCGCTCCGCATGACCTCGGCACCTACCCCCTCGCTAACGGCCAGACCTACGGCGGCGGCGAGAAGACCGAGGAAGACCAGATGCCCGTCGAAGAGTCCGGCAACATGCTCCTTATGATCGACGCCGTAGCCCGTGCCCTCGTCAACGGCAGACCCAACACCGCCCTGGCCGCCCAGTACTGGCCCAAGCTCACCCAGTGGGCCAACTTCCTGAAGGACCATGGCCTCGACCCCGAAAACCAGCTCACCACCGATGACTTCGCCGGTCATGTCACCCACAACGCCAACCTCTCGCTCAAGGCCATCGACGCTCTTGAGGCCTACGCCGACCTTGCCAAGCTCCTCCACAAAGATGCCGAAGCCCGCGAGTACTCAAAAATCGCCCACGCGTACGCCGCAAAATGGATTGACATGGACAAGGAAGGCGACCACTACAAGCTCGCCTACAACTCGCCTAACACCTGGAGTCAGAAGTACAACCTCGTCTGGGATCAGATCCTCGGCTACAACCTCTTCCCTTCGTCCGTCCGCGAAAGCGAGATCGCCTTCTACAAGACCAAGCTGAACAAGTACGGCCTTCCCCTCGACAGCCGCGCCGACTACACCAAGCTCGACTGGTCCATCTGGACCGCCACCCTCGCCTCCAACCCCGCCGACTTCAACGCCATCATGGACCCTGTCGCTCTCTGGGTCAACGAGACGCCGACCCGTGTCCCCCTCACTGACTGGTACGACACCAAGAACGGCAAGCAGATCGGCTTCCAGGCCCGCAGCGTCGTCGGCGGTGTCTTCATCAAGGCCCTCACGGATAAGCCCCTCACCGACAAGTGGAGAGGCTATGCGCAAGCGAAGCAGAACGACAGGTCCGAAGAAACCGCTCACCAGTCAGACCACTAATCAATTTTACCGGTTCGGTCGCGTGTCATCGCGTGCCCGGCCGGGTACCTCTTGTCAGTGCGTGAAGCTCTAAACTAGCTCCATGGCCCGCCTCTCCTCCTTCCGCGACTTCGATTGGGTGCTCCTCGCCTTCGTCGGCATCCTCTCAGTCATCAGTGTCATCGAGATCAAGTCCGCGACCCTCCACACTAAGTTCCATGGCTTCGACACCAAGCAGATAGGATTCCTTGCCGTTGGCATCGTCCTCATGTTCCTCATCTCGCTCATCGACTACCACCGCCTTATCGATATCGCGACGCCCGCCTACACCATCGCTATCCTCTCCCTTCTAGCCGTCCTCACCGTGGGCACTAAGGTTCTCGGTGGCAAGCGCTGGATCAAGTTTCCTGGCGGCATCCACTTCCAACCTTCTGAGTGGGTCAAGCTCGTTTTGATCGTCGCCGTCGCGCGCTACTTCTGGGGACTCTCCGGTCGCGAACTCACCTGGCCTGACATCGGTAAGGCCTTCGCTCTTGTCTCCGTCCCCATGCTGCTCGTCCTCAAGCAGCCCGACCTGGGCACCGCCCTGACCTACCTTCCTATCCTCCTCTGCGGCCTCTTCCTCGGCGGAATCCGCCCTAAACAGGCAGGCATACTTCTCCTTGCCGCGGCCATTCTCGGCGGCGGCATCTGGAAGACCGGCAAGGTCCTCAAGCCCTATCAAAAGGCCCGCCTCACCTCCTTCATGGACCCCGACTCCGACCCCCGCGGCTCCGGTTACCAGATCCGCCAATCGCTTATAGCAGTCGGCTCGGGTGGCATCTGGGGCAAAGGCGCCAATAAGGGCACTCAGACCCAGGGTGACTTCCTCCCGATTCCCTACACCGACTTTATATTTGCTGCATTCTGTGAGGAGCATGGGTTCATTGGAGCCGTTGGGGTCCTTCTGCTCTACTTCTTTATCCTCATGCGCCTCATCCAAAACGCTCAAACCGCTGCCGATCTTCCAGGAAGCTTCCTGGTCATGGGCGTCGTCGCGGTCATCGTCTTTCAGATTGCTGTGAATGTTGGTATGGTCGTCGGTCTCATGCCAGTTACGGGCATCCCTTTGCCACTTATGAGCTATGGTGGATCTTCCATTATCTTCACCTTTCTTTCGCTTGGCATGGTCATGAATGTACGCATGCACCGCTTTGTCAACTAAGGGCACCGCCTCGCAAGGTGCCTGAGCCGCCCGATGACTTCGCTCCAAGGAGCGACTCTCGCCCCTGACTTTCACCTTCAGCGTGGCCCTTACCGCTCAGCGCAGACTACAAACTTTTTCAGGGCTTTCTTTTTGCTACATAGCCGCAGAGTGCGGACGCCTGGGCATGGCCGTGCACCTTCCACTATCTCGGGCGGCGGTGGCTATTTCTCGATCGCGGGAGCGAATCCCCCTTCTCGAGCCTGTCTTCAACGACCCTTACCTTCGCCACACACTAATTTCGTTTCGCTTCATGGAGGTTGGCCGTTTGTGTACGAGACTGGCTCTCTCCTGCAAAAGCCGAACGTTTACCTCGATCTGTCACAGCAGTCTCTCACTCTCCCTCCGCACGCCACGTCGGCACGGCTGCGAGAGTGGCTTGAACTTTACCCCGAGAAGGTCCAGTACGACACGGATGGATACCCGTTCACCGAGTGGCTCCGCTGGGAGGAGGCAACCTGGATCGCGAACAGGAACGCTCGGCAGGCCCTCGATCTGGCTCTGACGGGTATGGTTACCGACCAGGAGATCACGCGTGTCCGCGCAGGAGATCTGGCACGCATGGTGCTCGAGCAACATGCCAAGCGCCTGTACCACCTTTAGCGGCCAGCTCACGCCAGCGCGGGAAGTTGAGATAGTAGCCAGCAAATCGAGGTTCTCTCTTGTGGCCCCCCTTGTGCCCAAGTGGGCGAAAGCAACCCAGGTAGGGTCTCGTCCGTCAAGCGCCAGAGATGGACTGAGTGGTTTATTCGTCCAGAGCGCGATAGCCTTCAGGGATGACTTCTAAGCGGCGAATCGGTGTCCATTTGGGTACCGCGGGCGGATGCTGGACGGCCGTGGCTCGGGCGGTCGAAGCAGGGGCGGATACCTTTCAGATCTTCAGTTCAAGTCCACGAACGTGGCGAGCGGCGGTTGTGAAGCAGGAGGATGCTTTGAAGATGCGAGCTTTACGGCTGGAGCATGACGTCTCGCCGCTTGTGATCCATGCCAGTTACCTGATCAATCTGTGCAGCCAGACCGAAAGTGTTCGGAAGAATGCGGTCTCCGCGTTCCGGGGTGAGGTGGAGCGCGGTCTGGCATGGGGAGCGGAGTTCCTGGTACTTCATCCAGGAAGCTGGAATGGACTGACGCGTGAAGAGGGACTAAGGTTAGCGGCCCAGGGGATCGAGCGAGCGGTAGACGGTCTGGATATAAGTGGGGGCAGCCTGCAGGTGCTGATCGAAAACACGGCGGGAGCTGAGTTCTCGCTCGGCGGAAGCTTCGAGCAGGTTGCGGAGTTGGTGGAGAGGCTGCGGGCGTGCGTGCCGGTAGGAGTGTGCCTGGACACGTGTCACTGTCATGTGAAGGGGTACGATCTGATCTCACCCGAAGGTTACGAAGAGACGATGTCGCTCGTCGGGGCGACGCTGGGATTTGAGACGGTGAGGGTGTGGCATTGTAATGACGCAAAGGCGGCGCGAGGCTCAAGACTGGACCGACATGAGCATATCGGTGAGGGAACAATCGGCGCGGGCGCGTTTCGGCGCCTGCTTCACGATGAGCGACTCAGGCACGCGGCGTTTGTGGCGGAAACGCCAGTAGACCACCCAGGAGACGAGGCGAAGAATGTCAGTATGCTTAGGACGCTGGCAGCGGATTAAGGACTGTAGGCGCTCACACCGGAAGAAGAAGCCGACGGAGCAGGTTCAAAGCGTCTCTTTAAGAGAAGGAAGGGACGCTCCAAGTACCTATAACTGACCTGCGCGATGAGGGTGATGAGGAGCAGGGTCAGAGAGAAGCTGAGCAAACTGGCCATGGTGGGCTGGTGTAGCACAGATCTGACCCATCCCGAAAGCGATTCGCTGTACAGAGCCAGAAGATAGTGCCACAGGTAGACGCCGTAGCTGATTCGACCGTAGAAACGAAGAACCCGAGAGCTGAACGGAGCGCTGATGAGGGAGGATCTGTGCAGGCTTAGAATCAGGATTCCGCCGTAGATCAGAGCGAGACCGCTAAACCCGGCGATAGCCATGGGACGGGAAAGAAAGAGTTGTGTGAGATCCGGATCGCCACGAGGTAAGCCGCTGCACCGGCTAGGAGCAGAAACAGAGCGTTGCGGGTGGACGGAAGAGGAACGAGGGCGATCGCGGCGCCGACCAGCAGCGAGTCCATGCGAGTAGGCAGGCTTTCGTAGATGATGAAGGGCAGAACATGGAGGATACGAGCAGGATACGGAGAACAAAAGCGAAGAAGATTTCTGCGAGCGAAAGCCGGAACAGTTGATTGCGCGAGAGTCGACTGCCAACCACCCAAGGCCAAAGCAGATAGAACTGCTCTTCGAGGGCGAGCGTCCAAAGATGCTGCAGCCGCAGGGGTCCGACGAATCCCAGCGTCTGGTCGACCGACAAGCTGAAGTTAGCTCCGTAGAAGAAGAACGGTAGCTGGCCTAAGCGCCAGCGAACGTGAAGCAATGGCGTGAGCAGAAAGATCGCCACAAGGATGAAGTAGTAGAGGGGAAACAAGCGAAGCGCGCGGCGAGCATAAAAGTCACGAAAGAAGCCATGGGTTCCGCGCCGGCGATAAAGAATTCCGGTAATCAGATATCCGGAGAGAACGAAGAACGCATCGACACCTGACCAGCCGACGGAGGCGATAACAGCGAGCGGACCTGTGCCTGTTCGAGAAAGAAAGTGGAAGGAGATTACAAGCAGCACGGCCAGGCCACGGTATCCGTCCAGGCTGGGAATGTGGTTTGAACTGGAGTTGGTAGAGACCGGAATGTTATTTAGATGTGCTTGGGTTTCTGCGGCAGATAGCTCGTGCATAGCAGGAAACGAGCATACCGTAGATACAGCACAGGTGGAAGAAAAGTATCTCCAAACCGAGCGGGCGGGGTGACCTATTTGTGTGAGCTCCGGTAAGTGGACGTCGAGGCGCACAGAGCAGGCTCGAAGAGCCGCCTAAGGAATTGTCCTCGCGCGGCTGGTAGTTCCCTTTAGCGAACTCAGGCATACTTGGTGGACTTCCCGAGGCTTAGCCGAGTACTCAAGCCTGGCCCGGTGTTCGTTGTCTACAATAAGGGCTGATATGTCAGATACGCACACCAGCGAGACGGAACTGCAGCAGCAAAGACAAGGCTACAACCCCGCGGAGATCGAGCCGAAGTGGCAGGCGAGATGGGATGCGGACCCGGCCATCTACGCGGCGGAGCCGGAGAGCTCCGGGAAGCCGAAGTTCTTCTGCCTTGAAATGCTCCCCTATCCGAGCGGGCAGCTGCACATGGGCCATGTGCGGAACTATGCCATTGGCGACGCGCTGGCGCGGTACATGTGGATGACTGGGCACAATGTGCTCCATCCAATGGGCTGGGACGCGTTTGGGCTCCCGGCTGAGAATGCGGCGTTAAAGAACAACACGCCCCCGCGGGAGTGGACGCTTTCGAACATCGCGACGATGCGCTCGCAGATGCGTCGGCTGGGCCTCAGCTATGACTGGTCGACTGAGATCACAACCTGCCTACCGGACTATTACCGGTGGAACCAGTGGTTTTTTCTCAAGATGTACGAGCGTGGGCTCGCCTACCGGAAGAAAAGCAAGGTGAACTGGTGCCCCAAGTGCCAGACAGTGCTGGCAAACGAGCAGGTGGTGGGTGGTTACTGCTGGCGCCATGAGGAGACGCTTGTCGAGCAAAGGGATCTGACGCAGTGGTTTCTGCGCATCACGCAGTACGCCGATGAGCTCTTGGATGGACTGCGGCAACTGGAAGGGTGGCCGGAGAAGGTTCGTACCATGCAGGCGAACTGGATCGGGCGGAGTGAAGGAACGTTCATAGACTTTGCTGTGGAAGCTGTCAGGAGCGACGAGGACGCTAAGGTGATCTCGGTGTTCACAACGCGGGTGGACACGATCTTTGGAGCGACAAGCGTGCAGCTTGCTCCGGAGCACCCCGTGGCTCGGGCCTTTGCGGAACGAGATGAGCGCTTAGCTCGAGAGATCGAGGGAATGATCGCACAGCAGAGGTCGGCGCGGGAGGCGGGCGATATCGGCGCGATCGAGAAGCGTGGGGTCCCGACAGGACAATTTGCGTTGAACCCATTCAACGGCGAACGTATACCGATCTGGCTCGCGAACTACATTCTCGCGGATTATGGGACCGGCGCAATCATGAGCGTACCTGCCCATGATCAGAGGGACTTCGAGTTCGCGACGAAGTATGGGTTGGCAGTAAAGCGGGCCGTGGCGCCGAACGTGGACGGAGATGATGCAGGGCTCGAGTTGCCGTATTTGGGTGAGGACGAGGGTGTGCTTGTGGAGTCGGGTATCTGGACGGGTGAGAACTGCCTCGAAGCTCAGGAGAAAATGGCGGCGTTTGCCAAGAGGAACGGATTTGGATCACCAACGGTTACATATCGCCTGAAGGATTGGGGAGTAAGCCGGCAGAGGTACTGGGGGACGCCCATTCCCATGGTGTATTGCGAGCATGGACACCCCGGTTCGAAGGAGATGGCGAGTGTTGAGCCCGGAGGTGTCGTTCCCTTGCCCGCGAGTGCTCTGCCAGTGCTGCTGCCGGAACAGGTGGAGATTACGCAAGAGGGCGGATCTCCGTTAGCCAAAGTGGCGAGTTTCGCTGAAACCACCTGTCCCGTGTGTGGCGGTCCAGCGCGGCGCGAGACGGACACGATGGACACGTTTGTGGACTCAAGCTGGTACTTCTACCGGTATACGGATGCCAACAATAGTGAAGCTCCTTTTGAGTCATCGCGAGTGAACTACTGGTTTCCCATCGACCAGTACATCGGTGGGGTGGAGCATGCGATCTTGCACCTGATCTACTCTCGATTCTGGACGAGGGTGATGCGTGACCTGGGGCTGATCAGGAACGCTGAGCCTGCCCAGCGGCTGTTCACACAAGGAATGGTGATTCGAGACGGCGCGAAGATGTCGAAGTCGAAGGGAAATGTGGTTTCGCCCGATGAGATGATCGCGCGGTATGGGGCCGATGCGACACGCATGTATGCGTTATTTGCGACAACCCCCGACCGGGATCTCGAGTGGCAGGAGGATGGGGTAGCCGGCGTGAGCCGTTTCCTTTCGCGGGTGTACCGGTTCTCCTCAAGCTTTGCGGAACAGAGAAAGAAAAGCGCAAAGAGGGCGGAAGCATTACGGACACACGTTGAGAAAAGCAAGGACGAAGCAGCACTGCTGCGGACGTTGCATCAGACAATCGCTAAAATAACCCAGGACTTCAGTGGTCGTTGGCATTTCAATACTTCTATTACTTCGATCATGATCTTGGTCAACGAGATCTCCGCAAAAGAGGCGGCGATTGCGAATGGCGAGATTGGGCCCGATGTTATGACCGAGGTCTTCCGGACTTTGACCTTGTTGCTTGCTCCATTCGCTCCGTTCCTGGCAGCGGAGCTTTGGGAGCAGGGGGGCGGTGAGGGCATAGTCTTCCGCCAGCCATGGCCGGTCGCCGATGCGAAGCTTGCGCAGCAGAGTGAGATTGAAGTACCCGTGCAAGTGAACGGAAAGCTCGTAACGGTGGTGACCCTGCGCTTAGGCAGTGATGAGGAAGCAGTGAAAGTGGCGGCGTTGGCGGACACGAAGGTTCAGGCCAGGGTCGCCGGGAGAACCCTCGTGAAGTCGATCGTGGTGAAAGGCAAGCTTGTGAATCTCGTGGTGAAGTGAATTGAACTCAGGAAAAGGAGAGCAGGAGGTGGCGAGGGCCAACTTGGGTGTCGGCCAAGCTCACTTGCAGACCGGGATTCAGAGAGGTGTCACACCGATCCGGGGCACGCAGTCGTTCGTGCACACACTCTCGTGGTGCTGGAGACATCCTTCGCTGACAGTCCTGGAGGTACTTTGGCGGTGGGTCTTCGGAGCGGGAGCGCTGTGGCTGATTGGGACGAGGGCCATGCACATCTTCGCAGTTGCCACGGGAGGTACCAACGACGTGAGACGCTTAGGGCTCGACCACCTGACGATCACGGACCCCATGGGATCGGTCACGAGCCTGGCCGCAGCCGCGGCGGTTTTAGTTCCTCCGGTGCTGGATGTGGCGCGGTGGATGGGTCCGCTGCTGCTGGTAGCTTGGGTGGTGGTCTCGGCGCTCGGCCGGACGGTCTTGCTGCAAAGGGCGGATGCAACGTTGGGGGCTCGGCCGCTAACTCTAATGGTGCTGCACCTGGTGCGCGTCACAGCACTAAGCGGAAGCATTGCGATCTGGTTTGCCCTGGTGATGTGGGCCGGAGGGACCGCAGTGTCAGGGCCGCTGAGTCGAGGGCAGGAACCGGAGTTGGTCAAGTACTTCTCCCTCGTCATTGTGGGGACCATCAGTCTGTTTATGCTGTGGGCGGTCGTGAGCTGGGTCTTGTCCATTGCGCCGGTTCTAGCGATGCTGCGCGGCTACGGCGTGAGGCAGAGTCTTGCGATGGGCTTCCGGCTGGGTCCGCTGAGAATGAAGTTGGTAGAGATCAACCTGGTCATGGGCATCGTGAAGATCGCGTTGATGGTGCTGGCATTGGTTTTCTCAGCCTGCCCGCTGCCCTTTGAGAGCGTGATGTCTCAGGAGTTCCTGAACTGGTGGTGGCTTGGCGTGGGCGTGTTTTACCTCGTGGCGTCAGATTTTTTCCATGTCACGAGATTGGTCGCGTATCTTCAGCTTTGGCGAGCTTTCGAGCCTGCTTAGGCAAGCAGCCGACCGGTCTAGAGATGCCCTCAAGCCGGACTGTTCCATATCACCACAACGGAGAACGTTGATGTCCTTTGCAATTTATGCCATCGGTTACCTGATCCTCATCGCGGGCGTTGCTTACTTGGCCCACCTCATGCACATCCCGCAGACCTATATCATCGCGGTGGTCGTGATCCTTCTCGGCATTGGCGTTGTAACTGGAGTGACGAGAACTCGTCAAAGAGACCCAAGCTAGCCTGCGATTGGGATGCCGGGCGCCCAGTTAGACTGGGTTGGTGGACACGCCAACAACCTCTACCATCCTGATTCTCGACTTTGGCTCGCAATACACTCAGCTGATTGCACGGCGAATTCGTGAATTCAATGTGTTCTCTGTTGTCCTGCCGTGTACCGTGGGCCTGGCGCAGATTCAGGCGCTGGCGCCAGTTGGTCTCATTTTATCGGGTGGGCCGGACTCGGTGTACGACGCGGGTGCGCCGTCAGCAGATCCGAAGATACTGGAGATAGGCATTCCGGTGCTTGGGATCTGTTACGGGCTGCAGTTCATCGCGCATCATCTCGGCGGCAAGGTACAGCCGGCACCGAGAAGGGAGTACGGTTACGCCGAGGTGGAGATGGTGTCGGAGAGCCGACTGTTTCACGGTCTGCCGGGGACCATGGATGTTTGGATGTCGCATGGAGACGAGGCGAAGGAACTGCCGGTAGGATTCGTTCTGACGGCTAAGACCGACAACGCCTTGGCGGCTATCGAGAATATAGAGCGCGGGATCTGGGCGGTTCAGTTCCACCCCGAGGTCGCGCATACCCGGAACGGGATGGAAATGCTGCGGAACTTCGTCCTCGACATCTGCGGGGCCGAGGCCAATTGGACGCCGGAGCACTTTACACAGACGACGGTGCAGAGAGTTCGGACGCTGGTAGGAGATGGGCACGCTATCTGCGGGCTAAGTGGAGGCGTCGACTCGAGCGTGGCGGCGGTGCTGGTGTCGAGGGCGATTGGGGATCGGCTGACCTGCATCTTCGTCAACAATGGAGTTCTGCGCAAGGACGAGTTTCGAAAGGTCCAAGCGACCATGCGGGAATCGCTCGGTTTGAACGTGGTTGCGGTGGATGCGAGCGAACGATTCCTGGGTAAACTGGCGGGTGTGAGCGACCCGGAGCAGAAGCGGAAGGTGATCGGGAACGAGTTCGTCGCGGTGTTCGATGATGAGGCGAAGAGGATCTTCCAGAGCGAGCGCGGATCGATGCACTCGGGGGGCGAGGAGATTGCGTGGTTGGTGCAGGGGACGTTGTATCCGGATGTGATCGAGTCCAGCAGCGTTCATGGGCCGTCTCATACGATCAAAAGCCACCACAACGTCGGGGGTCTGCCGGCGGAGATGAAGCTGAAGCTTATCGAACCGCTGCGCGACCTGTTTAAAGATGAGGTGCGGCGTATCGGCCGTGACCTGGGCATGCCGGACGAGATCATCGAGCGGCAACCGTTCCCAGGGCCGGGGCTTGCTGTGCGCATCCTGGGTGAGGTGACGGCGGAGCGCGTCGCCATTCTCCAGGAGGCGGATGAGATCGTCGTGGACGAGATCAAGAGGGCTGGGCTGTACCGGAAGGTGTGGCAGAGCTTCGCGGTGTTGCTGCCGGTGAAGTCGGTGGGTGTCATGGGAGATCAGCGGACCTATGCGAACACGTGTGTGATCCGCGCGGTGGAGAGCGAAGACGGGATGACGGCAGACTGGGCTCCACTGCCCTACGAGGTGCTGCGGACCATCTCCAGCAGGATTGTGAGCGAGGTCCGCAGTATCAACCGTGTAGTCTACGACATCACGTCGAAACCGCCGGGAACGATCGAGTGGGAGTGAGGGCTTGAGCGGCGCTCTGCTAAAGCTTTGGCGGAGTCGCCGCGCCTGATCTCTCGATGCGGAGGACCTCGGAGCTCCGAGCGGTAGTCTGGACGACGATGCGGGTATCGCGCGGAAAAACCTTTTGCTTTCCACGCGCGATCCATCGGTCGTAGACGGCGAGGGCGGTGCCGTAGTATCCGATACCCGCGGCGAGGTTGGGCGAGCCGCCGGTGATGCCGACGACGCGGCCGACCAGACCGAAGCCATTTGAGCCGACGGCGTTTTTGCCGAGCCCTCCGCCTCCACCGCCGCCGTCCCTGTCGCCGTCGAGTGGACGACTGGCGAGAACGGCGAGAATGAGCGGCAGACTGATCTTATCTCTCGGTCGTGATTTGGCTTCGCCTTCGGAGTTGAGGGCGAGCGTGCGATCGGAGGAGTCGGCTTCAGCGAGGGTCGCCTGAACGCTTTGCGGCTTGGAACTGGGCATGACGATCTGCCGAAAGTCGAAACGCAGGGAGCCGTTGCGTCCGAAGCTGCGGGCGGACTTCGCCTTCGTGACAGCCCCGACGAGGGTCGCGCCCTGGGGGACGGCGATGGAGTTATCGGCGTTGTAGATGGGTTTGGCGATGGTCGCCTTTACCTGCTGTCCGACGTGAGCTGTCGAGGAGTCGAGTGCTTCATTGAGGTAGGCCTCGAGCATCCAGGAACCGGGCACCTCGGCGGGTTGGGAACCGGTCTTTGCCTCCGTTGCGGAGGATTTTGCGTCTGGAGTTGCGGGTGGGGCGGGTGGATGGGAGGGAACAGACGTAGAGTCCAGTGTTTCCACGGTCCAGGCAGTGTTCTCCTCGATGCGCTGCGGATGGTAGGGCAGCTGGCCGTAGACGAACTGGAGCAGGCGATCGGATTTGCCGGGGGCGGTGTACAGGGCCAGATCGTCGCGGGCAACCTGCATGCCCAGGTTGAACTGCTGGCGGAAGAAGCCGCCCTTGGCTTTGGGAGGAGCAACGGCGCGGAAGATGGGAGCACCATCCGTGGCGTTTGCGGTGTTGATTGGGACGTCCACGCCGCCGGGCAAGGAGATGGAGGAGAAGTGGACGACGGGCGTGTTGAAAGGGGTGAAATCTCCGCGCAGGCGGGCATGAATGCGGCGGGACCGATCGGAGTGCAGGGCGACGACGGTTCCGGTGACAACGGTCTTTGCGGGCAGGACCATTTGATTGTTGACGTAGACGGGGTAGATGAGCTGGCCCTGGATGGACTGGCCGAGGCGCATGGGAAGGTGGGTGCTGGTCTGGACCGGGAGGGGGCTTCCGGCGGGAAGCGTTGCAGCGGCGATCTGCGCGTGTGCCGCGAGGGTTGAAAGGAGAAGAAGGGCAGAGCAGGGAAGGGCACTTCGAAGGAGATCAGGATTCGGCCGAGCGGCTGAGCGAAGGGTCGAGACGTTCATGGTTCTCCTTGGACGGTGCCTGTTGGACGAAGTGCGATGGGAATAGGTCCATGCTCCAGACAGAAAAACGGCGCGAAGTTTAGGGCTCCGCGCCGTTGCCCTGAGCTTCCCGGGTGAGTGTCTAGGAGAGCTCGTCCATGCTGTTAGCGCCAAACTTGAGGTACCAGGGGCTGGCCGCCTCGAGAGCTTTATTGACGTTCTTGATATTGGCAACACCTTCGGTCTCGAGCCAATCCTGGAAGGCCTTGGGGCCTTGCCGGGCGAAGACGGGAATGCCTTCCTTCCAGGTAGCGCGGCCGCAGAGCACACCATTGAACTTGGTCCCGGACTCGCCGGCAAGCTCGAGGGTCTCGATGAAGACGGCGTTGGAGACGCCTGCGGAGAGATAGATGAAAGGTTTGTGGGTCATGGTTTCGGCGTCGCGGAAGTGCTGGAGCGCTTCGGCCCGGGTGTAGCCCTTTTCGCCCTTGAAGGCGCGGGTGCCTTCGACAAAGGACATCTCGATGGGCACCTCGACTTTGAGGACGTCGACGTTGTACTTCTCCTTGCCGAACTCGGCCATAGCTCCGGAGACGATGGAGGGTTTCTTCAGGGCGTAGGCGAGGGACTTCTCGTCGCCGCCTTCGGCGTCGTAGCCGACGAACTCGAGGAAGAAGGGGATGTCGTGCGCGAGGCACTCGTCGCCGATGCGCTCGATCCAGGCGTGTTTGTGGTCGTTGATGACGGACGTCTCGAACGGGGTGTAGTAGAGGAGGATTTTGATGCAGTCTGCGCCGGCCTCTTTGAGGCGGCGAACGCTCCAGAGGTCGAGGAGGTCGGGCAGGCGGCCGGGGGTTTGGGCGTCGTAGCCGGTCTTCTCGTAGGCGAGGAGGAGGCCTGCGTCGTTGCGGTGCTTTGCGGCGGAGAGGCCGTATTCGGGGTCGAGGAGGATAGCGGAGGCGTGGCGGGTGAGGACGTCGGTGACGTGGATCTTGAACTCTTCGAGGTCGTGGGCGTCGGCGACGGCGCCGCGCTCCTTGGCGAGGGATTTCTGGAGGGAACCGCGCTGGTCCATGGCGGCGGCGGCGATGACGCCGCGTGGGTTGGAGACGGCTTTGAGGCCGGCTAGTTTGCCTGGTGTGAGTTTCATAAGCGGCGTAGTGTCTCCTCGGAGATGCATTCTCGGTATGAGCCGTAATTCTACACAGCCGAGGCAGTGCCTGTTGAGACAGCGGCATCTGCGGCTGCGCTAAAGGTAGGGCCCCCCCGGGGGTACTTTTTTGCAAAGTCTTTGAATGGAATCACTTAGCAAGGATATAATATATCTGGCTAACCCATTCTAGCTTTTTCGTCTGCTAGTTTTATGGAAGGTTTTGGATTTGGTTGCCTTCCCGGAGTTAGTTGTGACTGTCACGAAATGACGCGTATGGACGCAAAATACGCTAAAAAGCGCTAAACGACACGATTGGGGCGCAAGAAGTATTTTTACCGATGTATAGTCAGGGTGTGTACAGGGTGTATGCAGCGCAGTAGTCAAGAGAAGCCCGGCCACTTTCGCAGCCGGGCTGGTTTGAAACGAGTACATGGACCGGGAAGCGTCTTCGCTCTGGCAAGCTAGGGCGCAACCTGTACCCTCACGCGCAAGCTTCAGCCCCGAGGCTTGCGCTTCTGCGTCTTCTTTGCAAGTACATGCGCATAAGAGTATTAGGGAGTGCGACGTCATGCTGAAAGAAAAAGCGAAACCTCTCACATTCGAGGATGCCCTGCGTAGGGTGATGCAGGTTTCCAAAGATGACGTGAAGCGCCTACAGGAGAACCCTAAAGCTATGGAGTGGGTCAGAGAGAAGCGCGGACCAAAGGCGAAGGGTACGTAGATTCCATAAAGCAACGCTTATAACGAAGTCCTCGCTAACGCTGTTACGTCCTCCAGCGTGCCTCCAAACGCCGCCATCCAAGGATGAACCGCTTCGATGTTTACTGTTATCCATGCATCGGCACCCCTGTGCTGGCTTGTGATCCCAGGACGATCCGTTCTGATTTGCCCATCTTGCCATATTTCCTCTTTAGGGATCAGCCATCCGCGCGCTTGATCCGGGAGGAGTGCCAAGCAAAGAACATGGTCGAATTCGGCGTCTCTCATGTTCTGAAACTTTACTATTCCTTGCTCCCACATTAAGGCGATTCGTACCAACACGCCCTGGCCATTCACTCGGAGTTGAGTCCTCCTAAGCATCACGGTGAGCCCCGCTGAATACAGCAACGCACTTGCAATATCCCGCCCGATAGCACCCTTGCTTCCTGGAGGAAGAGGTCTTATCCGGTTGAAAGGACTGTTATTCCAAGCTTGATCTTCGGGATAATTGGCGATTAGGTCGTTGGTTACGGTTACGAGTTCTTGGAATGTCATGACAAAGCCTCTTGCAGACGTTAGACTGTGTTTTTCGTATGGGCGGTCATCGACATCTTCGCTGCTCTTTGTGCACAAGAAGCGCGCGAGCCGCTTTTCCATAACTTCGATTGCTGTGGAACTGCTGTCAATCAAGATAAACGTCCTCTCGTGCTTGGCCGCCGCCTCGCCCAGTGTTCCGCTACCTGCAAAGAAATCCATGCACGTTTCACCTGGGTTGGAATGAACTTTGACGATTCGCTCGATTATCCCTAAAGGCTTCTGCGTAGCATAGCCGGTCTTTTCTTTGCCGTTAGTGGGTACGATGGTGTGCCACCAAACATCAGTAGGCGTTTTGCCTCGTGATGCTTTCTCCGGACCCACAAGTGACGGGGCCATGTACGGTATGCGATCGCAATCGCCTAGGTTGAAGGTGAACTTGTTGGGATGCTTCGTGTACCAAAGAATGTTGTCGTGCTTCGCGGGCCACTTCTGTTTTGAACGAGCACCGTAGTCGTAAGACCAAATTATCTCGTTTTGGAAGCAATCTCGGCCAAAAATGTCGTCTAGCATCACTTTGCAGTAGTGGACCTCGCGGTAGTCGATGTGGAAGAAAAGACTACCTGCACTCGTTAGTATCCGGTGGGCCTCTTCCAAACGGGGCCGCAAAAAACTAAGGTAGTCGTCGAAGGTGTCCGAATATGAGCTGGAGCCGAGTTTTAGCGTTCGGTACCGCTTGCCCTGAAATCCCGTCCGGTCCCCAACGTCGTCTTGAATCGTCGCTATGCGATGACGCACCTGCGTCTTGCCTGTATTGAAGGGGGGGTCTATATAGATCAGTTCGACGGCGGCTGAAGGAAATGCTTCAAGGATCGGTAAATTGTCACCGTAGGCTATGCTGTTCATTTTTGATTACTCCGCGACCGCAATCAAATTAACAGAATCCCGGACAAGTTTAAAGCCACTAAATTTGTTACATATTACTTATCAGGTGCGAGGCTTCGGTCCCCGTTTGACTCGATAGGGATTATTCCGCTCTTTCCCCTTCTTTGCCAGTAAGCTCCGCATACGTTAGTCGCTTGCCAGCAACCTGTGAAAGAGCCAGAAGGAAGCGGTCGGAGTCGTTCAGCGGATTGTCCTTCGTAGCTCGGTTGTTGAAGCGGAACATCTGTTCATCCAAGTAGCGATCTAAGTGGTACGGCTCGACTGCAACGTACGTGCCCGAAAGATTGCGCTTCATCAGCGACCAGAAGTTTTCCAAGCCGTTGGTGTGCACCTGACCCCTCACGTAGGTCTCAGCATGGTTGACGGTCTCATGGATGTAGCGGCGGTGCAGGGTGTCGTATGCGACGGCTTGATCGGTGTAGACCGCAGAGCCGTACTTCACGTTCTGCAAGATCTCTTTCTGTAGCGTTTCGCGCTTCACGTTCGGCACAACCTTCGCACGCACCTGACGGGATTCGCGATCAAGGATGCCGAGCACTGCGGCCTTGTTCTCGTGCTTCACGCGGGTCTCTGCACCCGTTCCCTGTTTCACCTTATTCAGCTTATTCGCACGGCTGCGGTGCATATTCTTGAGCTTGCCGCCCCACGAAGCTCTCATCCACTTCCACCGCGCCACCATCGTTGCTACCGAACTTCATTCCAAGGTCCTTCGCCTTGAGCGCAAGACGAAGACGCTGAAGCATGAACCACGCGGTTTTCTGTGTCACGCCCAGATCGCGGGCGACTTCATAGCTGCTGATCCCGTTCTTGCAATTCACAATCAGCCAAAGAGCCGGTAGCCATTTGGTCAGGGATACCGGGCTGTCCTCAAAGATTGATCCGCGCTTCACGGAGAACTGAATCCGGCAGTTGCGGCACTTCCAACGCTTCTGCGTTTTGATGTAGTAGGGCTCTTTCGCCCAGCACTCAGGACATTGAACCCCATCCGGCCAGCGCATCTCAGCGACAGCGTTGATGCATACCTGTTCGTCGCTAAACTGTTGAATTGCTTCGAGTAGTGTCTTCGGGCTGTCCATGAACAAACTATACCCGAATGGCGTGGGTTAGGCAACGATATTATTACCTTTAGCAAAGTGGGTACCGCTAAAGTCTTCCATCCTTTGGGCTTACGGGTAAAGTCTTCATTCCAAAGGAGAAAGCCCCAGCGGGTTGCCGAGGCTGATTCGAAGTGCTGTATCCAGTATAAAGAGCCGGAGCGGGAACTACGCCAAATGGCCGTAGGACGCTCGGCCGGTGGGGTCAACGCCCAGGGCGCGAGGGCCAGGGTCTGCAGAGAGTGTGCTCTGCTTCAGGCGCGATCGGAGTCGCTTCCTTGAGGGGAGAAGTGGCGAAGGAGGCGCTGTCCAGGTGTTGTCTCTCGAGTGCCACTCGGACGAGCTGGCCGCGGCTACGAACGCCGGTCTTGCTGAAGAGCTGCTGCATGAGCGCTTTGACGTAGGCTTCGGAGATGCCGAGCCTGGCGCCGATTTCCTTGTTGCCGAGGCCCTCGAAGACGGCCTGGAGGACGGATCTCTCCCGGGCGCTGAGGGTCGTTGATTTGCTTTCGCCCGGCGAGGCCGAGGACGGCCCGGCAAGCAGCGTGTGTCGGGAGGCGTCGTCGATCCAGGGAGCACCGGCGGCGATCGTGCGAATGGCAAGGGTAAGGTCAGCGGGGGAGCGATGCTTGTGGAAGATGCCGACCGCTCCCAAAGCGAGAACGCGGAGGGTGTCCGAGGGGCTGAGGCCCGCCGTGACGATCAGGACGGCGCCGCCGAAGGCTTTTTGACGGAGGAGCTTGAGGAGGTCCAACCCGGTCTCCTGGCCAAGATCGAAGTCCAGGAGCACGATATCCACGCCCGATCGTTCCAGAGCCGCGATGGCGGCGGCGACGGAGTCGACGTCTTCGAGCAGATCGAAGTCTTCTTCCGCCTCCAGGAGCCGGCCCAGACCTTGGCGGAAGAGGGCGTGGTCGTCGACCAGAAGCAGGCGAATGCTTGTCTTATTCGGGGTCATCGGGAGCCTCGTGAACACGTGCGAGTTCGACGACGAAGGTGGCGCCCTGGGGGGTGGGCTGGTGAGACAGGTCGCCCTTGAAGGAGCGCAGGAGCGCTCGTGAGAGATACAAGCCGAGGCCGACGTGCTTGGACCTCTGCTGGAACGGGCGGAACAGGAGCTCGGGATGTTCGACGCCGGCGCCGTTGTCCGATACCGTGGCCGAGACGTGTTCGGCGCCGGCGCAGGCGGTGATGGCGAGGTGGGGCGATGCCTGGAGGGCGAGGGCAGATTCGCTGTTCCGGATGAGATTGAGGAAGACCTGCACGAGGCTTTGACGGTCGGCCCAGACGTCGGGGAGATCGTTCGGTATGGACCATCGGCCGACGATTCCTTTTTCGCGCAGAGCGGGATCGACCATGACCCTGAGCTCCTCAAAGAACGCGTGCAGGCGAACGCGGGCGGGCTGCTCGGCAACTTCCCGAAGGTCAAGGGAGGCGATTCGTTCGAGGGCAAGGACGAGTGTTCCCAGAGCTTCGAAGTCCTGGTTGTTGCGGAGTGCGCCGGACCGCGCGAGGTTTTGGTGTACGACGGCGATGGCTCCGCAGACGTTGCGGACCTCGTGCGAGACGGCGCCGACGAGGATTCTTGAGCCGGCGAGAAGGTGCTGGAGGTTCGCCTCTTCGCGATCACGGAGGTCCTGGGAGGTGTCGACGACCATGGCGGCAAGACGTGGACCGCGGCTGGTGAAGTAGGTGGAGAACCAGACCTCCGCGAGAAAGACCTCGCCGTCCTGTCGCTGGCCGGGGCATTGCATGACGGTGCGGAAGGAGGGCTGGCCGTTGCGGAGCGCCGGCACGTTGGAGAGAGCGGGGAGGTAGGTGTCGATCCTCTGGTTTTGGAGCTGCCCGGGGGCGACGAGGAGCAAGCGGTGGGCGGCGTCGTTTGAGAGCAGGACGCGTCCGTCCGCATCCGCGGTGACGATGGCGATGGGGCTGCTCTCGATGAGGACTTCGAGTTGTTCTTCCGCGTCCTGCCGGGCCTGGATCTCTTTTTCGAGATCGGTTAAGTGCAGAGCGCTTCTGCGACGCTTGTCGAGGGTTTCGTGCACGAAGAGGCCGCAGCCGCAGAAGGCGCAGAGGTACAGGAGATCGCGCGGGATGCCGGTCGCCAGGGTCCAGGTGAAGCCGTCGAAGAGTTCGGCGAGCGCGGCACAGAGGGCGGCGAGGGCGATGATCGAAGGTCGCCGGAAGGAGGCTCCGGCGAGCGCGATTGGGAGCAGGTAGAGGAAGCCAAGCGGGACGTTGGCCTGAACACGCCAGTCCGCGAGCGCGATGAGACCGACCAGGAGAGAGACCCTGGTGAGGATCTTCGCCCGCTCGGCGTCGGGGAGAGAGAAGGCCATAGGCTAGGTCCCTGTTCAGACTACGACAGCAGCCCATGAGGGCTGGGGAGGCTATCGAAAGATAGCGCGGTGACGCGGAACGACGCGCCCAATCGCGGATGGGTACGCGATAGGGTGAAAGGGGATGAGATGGGTGGGTTGATGAGACGGAGCGGAATCGGAGCGGCGCTGGTGTGGACGGCGGCCGTGTCGCTCCTGACAAGTTGCAAGGGGGTGCACGCTCCCGATGAAGCCGCGGAGGCGCCGCCGCAGGCGACGGTCGTGGCGGCGGCGGGAGGCACGGTGAGCGTTCGGGTGGACCATCCTGAGCAGTTCACGCTGGTCCCTGCCGCGCAGCACATGGCCGGGTCGACCTTGAACGTGACGGGCAGCGTGACTCCTGATATTTCGCGGACAATTCCGGTGATCTCGCTGGCTAATGGGCGTGTGCTCGATGTGCATGTTCGCCTGGGGGACTACGTCCACAAGGGACAGCTGCTGTTTGAGGTGCAGAGCAGCGAAATCTCGGGCGCATTCGGGTCTTACCTGAAGGCGGTGAACGATGAGCGGCTGGCGCGGGCTCAGTTCGACCGGGCGAAGATCCTGTATGACAAGGGCGCGACCCCGAAGTCGCAGCTGGAGATCGCGGAGAACGGGGAGCTGGATGCGCGGACCGATCTAACGGCGGCGGAGCAGCAGCTGCGCGTACTGGGTGTGGACAAAGACAAGCCGTCGCCGACGGCGAAGATCTATGCTCCGGCATCAGGCGTGATCATCTCGCAGAATGTCACGAACGCGGCCGCGGCGGGGGTGTCTCTTTCGGGCTCGTCGACGGCGTTTACGATCGCGGACCTGTCGCACGTGTGGGTGATTTGTGACGTGTATGAGAACGATTTGCAGACGGTGCATGTTGGGGAGACGGCGGAGATCCATCTGAGCGCGTATCCGGACCGGACGTTTGCGGGCACGATCTCGGATATTGGGGCGGTGCTCGACCCGTCTCTCCGGACGGCGAAGGTTCGCATCCAGGTGGAGAACCCGAAGATGATGATGCGAATCGGGATGTTTGCGACGGCGGTGCTGCATGGGCAACGACAGGAGACGGTGGTGACGGCGCCTGCGACGGCGGTGCTGCATCTGCAGGATCGCGACTGGGTGTACAAGCCGGCGGGTGGGGCTCAGTTTCGGCGGGTCGAGGTTCGCGGGGGACCGATCGTTGGGGGCGAGCAGGAGATTCTTTCGGGGTTGCAGCCCGGTGAGCAGATCGTGGCGCAGGCGCTGGCCTTCCAGAACTCGGTGGCGCAGCAGTGATCGGCGGTCTGATCGATTTTGCGTTGAACAGTCGCTGGCTGGTTCTGGGCGGGGCGATCCTGCTGTTTGGCTGGGGGGTGATCTCGTTTCACAATCTGCCGGTCGAGGCCTATCCGGATGTTGCCAACAACTACGTGCAGATTATTACGCAGTGGCCGGGGCGGGCGGCGGAGGAGGTGGAGCAGCAGGTCACGGTTCCGATCGAGATCCAGATGGCGGGCATACCGCACCTGGTGCATCTTCGGTCGACGACGCTTGGCGGGCTGTCGTCGCTGACGCTGATCTTCGATGACGAGTCGACCAATGATTGGAATCGCGAGAAGGTGCTCGAGCGGATGTCGCAGGTGACGCTTCCGGCGGGGCTGCAGCCGCAGATGGGATCGGACTACAGCCCGGTTGGCCAGATCATGTTTTACCGGCTGACCAGCACCAATCCCCAGTACGGCAATCGGGAGCTGAAGTCGCTCGAAGACTGGACGCTTGAGAAGCAGTTGAAGTCCGTGCCGGGCGTCGTGGATGTGTCGAGCTTTGGCGGCATGACGCGCAATTACCAGGTGAATGTCGATCCTGAGAGGCTGGTTGCGTATGGGTTGTCGATCGCGCAGGTGGAGCAGGCGCTGTCCAACAGCAACCTCAATGCGGGGGGTGGATTTATCGAGCAGGGTGCGCAGCAGATCAACGTGCGCGAGGTTGGCCTGGTGCAGAACGTGCGCGATATCGAGAGTGTCGCGTTGAAGGCGCAGAACGGGACCCCGCTTCGCATCAGCGACATCGCGACGGTGAGCGAGGGTGCTCGCGTACGCCTGGGCCAGATGGGGTACGCGCTTCATCGGGAGGACGGCAAGATCGTCGATGACAGCGACACGGTGAACGGGATCGTGCTGCTGCAGAAGGGGGCCGATGAGGACCCGACGCTCGAAGCGATTCACGGGAAGCTCAAAGAGTTGAACGAGAGCATTCTGCCGAAGGGCGTGACGATTGTTCCGTACCTCGATCGCAGCGACCTGGTGCACTACACGACGCACACGGTGCTGCATAATCTGACGGAGGGAATCTGCCTCGTCGTCGTCATTCTGTTTTTGTTTCTGGGCAATGTGCGGGGCGCGATGATTGTGTCGTTGACCATTCCGTTTGCGCTGCTGTTTGCGTCGATTTGCCTGGATCTGCGCCACATCCCCGCGAATCTTCTGTCGCTGGGGGCGCTGGATTTCGGCATGGTGGTGGACGGCGCGGTGGTGATCGTCGAGAACATTGTGCGGCGCCTGGGCCGGCCGGATCGGTCGGGTCGAACGGCTGTCGAACGGGTTCGGGAGGCGACGCACGAGGTGCAGCGCCCGGTGTTCTTCGCCATCGGCATCATCATCTCGGCGTACCTCCCGATCTTCACGCTGCAGGCGGTGGAGGGCCGGCTGTTTCGGCCGATGGCCTGGACGGTTGCGTTTGCTCTTCTGGGAGCTCTGCTGTTTTCGATGGTGCTGGCGCCTGTTCTGTCGAGTTTCCTGTTCACGAAGGGGGCGAAGGAGTGGCACAACCCGCTGCTGGTGTGGCTGACCGATCGCTATCGGGTGGCCGCGGGCTGGGCCATCCGGCACCGGAGTTTTACGTTTATCGGGGCCGGAACGGTGCTCGCTGTCTCCGCTCTGCTGCTGTTCACGGGCGTACTCGGGTCGGAGTTTCTGCCGCATCTGGATGAGGGTGCGATCTGGGTTCGCGGCACCCTGGCGCCCAGTGAGGGACCGACAAACGGAGTCGCGACGATGGATCGGGCGAGGGTCGTGCTGGCGTCGTTTCCCGAGGTGACGCAGGTTGCGAGCCAGGTTGGGAGGCCCGATGACGGGACCGATACGACGGGATTTTTCAATACGGAGTACTTCGTGGATCTGAAGCCGAAGGAGGCCTGGCGACCTGTGTTCCGCGAGGATAAGGAAGAGCTGACGGCGGCGATGAATCGTGAGCTGACGAAGATTCCGGGGGTGGTGTGGAACTTTTCGCAGCCGATCTCGGACAACGTGGAAGAGGCGGTGAGCGGCGTGAAGGGCGAACTGGCGGTGAAGATCTACGGCGATGATCTCCGGACGCTGGAGTCGCTTGGGGACCAGGTTGTCGGCACGATGAGCACGGTTCGCGGCGTCAAGGATCTGGGCCTGTTCCGCGTGATCGGGCAGCCGAATCTGAACTTCACGGTGGATCGGCAGGCCGCGGCTCGCTTCGGGGTCAACGTGTCCGATATTCAGGATGCGATTCAGACGGCGGTGGGCGGCAATGCCGTGACCCAGGTGCTGAAGGGCGAGGCGAGATACGACCTGACGGTTCGGTATGCGAGCGCGTTTCGGAGTACGGCCGAGGCGATCGGCACGATACGGCTCCTCTCGCCGAGCGGAGAGCGCGTCTCGCTTGCCCAGCTCACGCACGTGAAGACCGAGGACGGGGCGGCGGAGATCTATCGCGAGAGCGGGCAGCGCTACGTTGCGATCAAGTACAGCGTTCGCAGACGGGATCTGGGAAGCACGGTGGAGGAGGCGATTGCCCGGGTGGACCGGCAGTTGAAGCTGCCGCCCGGGTACCACATGGATTGGGCGGGCGAGTATGCCAGCCAGAAGCGCTCGCAGAGGCGTCTGCTGATCGTGCTTCCGATCACGCTGATCCTTATCTTCGTGCTGCTTTATACGATGTTCCGGTCGGGGAAGTGGGCGTGCCTGATCCTGGTGAATGTGGCGATGGCGCCGATCGGTGGCCTGCTCGCGATGTTGTTGACGGGGACGCATTTCAGCGTCTCCTCGGGCGTGGGTTTTCTGGCCCTGTTCGGCGTTTCGGTCCAGACGGGGGTGATCATGCTCGAGTACATCAACCAGCTGCGGGTGCAGGGGCACTCGATTGAGAGTGCGGCGGTGGAGGGTGCGGTTCTGAGGCTTCGTCCGATCATGATGACGATGCTGGTCGCGACGCTTGGCCTGCTTCCGGCGGCGACCTCGCACGGCATCGGATCGGACTCGCAGCGGCCGTTTGCGATCGTGATTGTTGGCGGGTTGATTGGGGCCCTGGCCATCAACGTCTTTCTTCTGCCTACGTTGTATGTGTGGATTGCCGGGCCGACGGATGTGCTTCCCGCGCCCGAGCTGGAGTTTGAGAATTGACGCGGACCCCTCCCAATCGGTTGCGGCGTCGTCGCGGACGGGGCCTGTGGCGCCTCCTGACGGTGCTGGCCGCCATCCTTGCGTCGTCGACAGGCGGGTTTGGGTACGCTCAGGCGGGAACTCCGGGTGCGGCTGGAACCGCGCCGGCGGCCGGCGCACCAGCGACGCAATCGGCTCCGGTCGCTCCCCCTGCTCCGGCCGCTGCTGGACAGAGTGCCGCGCCTGCCGCGGCTCCTGCTTCGGCGACCTCGCCGCGGCAGGCCGGGATCGCGCCGACTCTGCCCGGCTCCGGCCAAGCCGCACCGAGCCCCCGTGCTCCAGGCCAGGGCGTACCCTCAAATGAGGCGCAGCCGAGCAACTCGACAATGGTTGACCTCCAGGCCAGCGCCGGCCTGCCTGCACCCTCCTTCTCGGTTGGCGCGCTCACCTTGCAGCAGGTGATCCAGATCGCCCAGGCTCGCAATCCGAGCCTTTTGGCGGCGCAGCAAAACCTGGAGGCGGTTCGCGCCCAGGAGATCCAGGCGGGCGTGCGCGCGAATCCCTCGTTCACGCTGTACGGAACCAACGTCACGCTGCCGGCGGCGGGTGCTTCCAACCCGTATGCCTACTCGGCGCAGGTGAGCCGGTTGTTTGAGCTGGGGAACAAGCGCCGGTATCGCGTAGAGCTGGCTCACGCGACGACCGAGCAGACCTCCGCGCAGCTGCTCGACCAGCAGCGGCAGGTCGTCTTTGCGATCAAGCAGGCGTTCACTTCCATGCTCGTCGCGAAGTCTGCCCTGCGCCTGGCGCAGGCAAACCTGAAGGACTTCCGGAGAGAGGTCGACATCAACAACGAGCGGCTCAAGGCCGGCGACATCGACCGGCTGGACTTCGCCCGGCTGGATCTGCAACTGGCTCAGTTCGAGACCGATGAAGCCACCGCAAAGACGAACCTTGCACAGGCCAGCTACCAGATGCAGACGCTGGCGGGCTTTGCCCAACCAAGCGCCGACCCAAACGCCTTCGATATCCGGGGCGATGTGTTTCCGCCGGCGATCAACGTCGATCTCCCTACGCTGCAGCAGGGCGCGCTGCTTAGCCGGCCTGACTACCTGGCAGCGACGGCTGCCGCGCGGGCCGCCGCCGCCAACCTGAAGCTGAGTGTGGCGAACTCCTATACGGACCCTACGCTCGAGGGCGAGTATGACCGCAGTGGACGGTACGACTCGGCCGGCTTCTCCATCAACATCCCGCTGCGGCTTTTCGATCGCAACCAGGGCAACAGGCAGACGGCGCGGTTCCAGGTGCAGGCCAGCCAGTTCAGCATCACCGCGGCAGCTAACCAGGTGCAGTCCGATGTGGCGCAGGCGGTGGCCGGCTACACCAACTCGAAGGCTCTCTCGGATCGTTACAAGACACATTATCTTGACGAGTCCAAACAGGTCCTCGACATCGCGCAGTTCGCCTACGAACATGGAGGGCTCGGCCTGATCGACTACCTGGACGCTCTTCGCGAGGCACGCACGGTCTCCAACAACGCGCTGAGCGCCTACGCGCAGACGTGGCTGGCGATTCATCAGCTCGGCTTTACGACGGCGTCGGAGGTTGCGCCGTAACGGAGCTGGACGATGCCGGCCTTTGCGCTTGGCAAGCAGGTCTGAAGCGAGCGGGGAGATCTCGGGCGCCGGAAGGTGACTTTTACGCGCCCCACTCCTCGAGGAAGCGTAAGAGATCTTCGGGCGGCTGTATCCAGAAGCGGGCGTTGGAGTTTCGCGGCTCGGACAGAACCAGCATGGAGATGCCTTTCGACTGCACGGCTGCGAACGCGTCCTCGTCCGTCAGGTCGTCGCCGAGGTAGGCGAGGGCGTCGTTGGGCTGGCTCTGCTCGAGGATGCGATCGACGGCAAAGGCCTTGGTATACCCGGCGGCCCGGAACTCGACGCCCGAGGCAAACGGCAGGCGTTCGATCGACGAGCTGCCGAGCCTGGTGTACTCCGCTTCGGCAGTCTCCTGCAGTTGGAGCTGCGATTCGGGTGCGAGTCCGCGCCAGTGAATGGCGATGCTGGCGGGCTTTCGTTCGAGCGGCTCTGGAACCTCAACGTTGCCGGATGGGTGGTGGGTCTGGATCGAGAGATGGGTTGCGTCGAGGCGCAGCGGAACGCCGTCCAGGGACGCCTCGATCCCTTTTTGCAAGGCTTGGAGCGCGCGGCTCTGGTCTTCGGTGGGGGGATAGAAGGTGTACTTCCGGTCTTCCGCGAGGTGTTCGCGGCCGTGGCTTCCCCAGATTTCGAGATGCCGCGCGATGCCGATCAGACGCTCCAGATCGCTTGCGCGCCGGCCCGTGACCAGCACCAGCCTGACCGCCGGCAGGCGTCGTAAGCGGCTCAAGAGCGTTTCAACTCCGGGGTAAGGGGTGGCCTGCATCTTGTCGGCGTGAAAGGGAGCAAGGGTTCCGTCGTAGTCGAGGAGGAGGATGCGTTTTGGCGCGGAACGCAATCTTTGCTGGAGTCCGCGCTGCTCCTCGGAGCCGAACCAGGGCTGCGGTTTGGCGTTTGAGTCCGGTTTTGGCGTTCCCGAGGCGTGCGCGGAGACTTCGGTGGCCGCCTCTGTTTGGTCTGGCCTCATCCTGTCAGCGGTTTCTTTCGAGTTTGTTTCTTGGGCACTCGATTCGTGAAGCGGGCATTTCCCAGGCCTGTGCCGATGGTTAAAATGCCCCAGCGCTTGACGTCCTGCATCCACGGCGTTTCGCTGAGACCTTGCACGACCGCGTCGTTGTGGACCATGACGATGGTCTCGTTCGCGCCGATGGTTGGGATTCGAGCCTGGATGCTGTGGGCCACGTTGAAGCGCGAGCTTTCCCAATTCCCCGGCAGATTTTGCGCGCCCTTTTCGATGGAACCATCTTCGGTGATCTGTCCGGGGCAGGCGATGCCGATCAGGGGGGCCAGGGTAAGCCCCTGTTTCTCGGCCGCGGCGATCTGCTTCGTCAACATCGCAACGAGTCGATCGATGCATTCGTCGCGGCCTGGGTCTTCATCCTCCGCGTGTTTCCAGAGCTCGGTGGAGCAGACGGACGCTGACTTCAGGCTCTTGTCTTTCTCCCTCTTGAGTTCGACGAGGCCTACCCGTATGTTGGAGCCGCCGATGTCGACGGCCAGCATGCTGTCGTATCCGGAGAGCATCCAGGCAGGAACGACATGGATGTTGCCAAGGAGACCTGCTTCGTCGGGATGATGACGGATGGGAACGAACTCGATCTTGTGACCGTGTTGTGCCTGGAGGAGGACGGAGGCGCGGCTGATGACCAGCTCACCCAGCTGGCCGGAACGGAATCCACCACCGACGATGATGCGCTCCGTACCGCGCCACGACTTGAGCTTCAGGAAGCGATTGGCGACGGATGCCAGCTGCTGCGCGAACTCTTCGGCCGCACCATGGACCAGACCGGCCGCTTCGAGATTGCCGTCGGTCAGAACTCGTTCGATGGCTTTCTTTTTGAGCTCTTCGGTGGGTGTGTCGCCGAGCGGATCTTCGCTGGCCTGGCGCATCTGCTCGCGGCGCTTTTCTAGAATGGAGAAGAAGGCGCGCTTGCTCGCGCGGTCGCCGATGAATCCATCCTTATCCTTGAGTTCGACGTTGTACCCGTCGACGATTACGGCCTCGTGCAGCTTGCTTCCGTGCACGAGGGCGTGTTGCGGTTCGACGGCTGAGTCAGATCGCACGGGCTTGCCTCTTAACGTTGGTGCATAGGGTTTTCGTGAGAGATAGGAGCTTCTTGCAGGAGACGATCGATCGTAGCTGGGTGTGATTCATCCAAGCCCCATTAGACTTTGCGGCGCGTAAAAAAGGGATAAGGAGGTCCTCCGCTTCGCGAAGGATGACAACGAAAGGAAGGGGCCTAAGGCAAGTAAAGCCAGGGCGGGTAAAGGTGATCCGGGCCAAGAGGGGATCCGGCCCAAAGGTGATCGGTCAGGAGTTATGAAAGCCGAGTCATGAGTGAAGGCGAAGGGTTTGCGTAGCTTCTACGGGGCTTGAGGTTAGGTGGCGGAGGCGAGGGCGGTTTGCTGGGCGGTGAGGAGGTGGCGGATGCCCTGTTCGGCGAGGTCGAGCATGCGGCTGAGTTCGGCGCGGGTGTAGGAGTCTTTTTCGGCGGTGGCCTGGGTTTCGACGAGGCCTCCCGAGGCAAGCATGACGACGTTCATGTCGACGGTGGCGCGGGAGTCTTCTTCGTAGCAAAGGTCGAGGAGGGTGTTGCCGTCGACGATGCCGACGGAGGTGGCGGCGATCATCTGTTTGAGGGGGGAGGTCTTGAGGGTGCCGGCGGCGACGAGCTTGTTGAGGGCGAGGGCGAGAGCGACGGAGGCTCCGGTGATGGCGGCGGTGCGGGTTCCGCCGTCGGCCTGGATGACGTCGCAGTCGAGGATGACGGTGCGTTCGCCGAGAGCTTTCATGTCGACGACGGAGCGAAGGGAGCGTCCGATGAGGCGCTGGATTTCGTGGGTGCGGCCGCCGACCTTGCCGCGTTCGGACTCGCGGGCGGTGCGGGTGAGGGTGGCTCGGGGGAGCATGCCGTACTCGGCGGTGACCCAGCCGCGGCCGGAGTTGCGGAGCCAGCCGGGGACGCCCTGCTCGACGGTGGCGTTGCAGAGGACGCGGGTGTTGCCGGCTTCGATGAGGACGGAGCCCTCGGCGGTGCGGACGAAATCGGGGGTGAGGCGGATGGGGCGGAGGGTGTCGGCGGAGCGGTGATCGGGGCGGAAGATGGCCGCGGGTGCGGCGGTGGAGGACATCTGCAGATTATAGTTGCGCGTACGTTCCCCGGAGCAGATCCGGGGCGGCGGATCTGTCAGCGGGGGTCTGGAGCTGCAGGCGGAGCCGTTCCCGGGTATGAGAATCCGCACCTCCAGCAGGGCGGTTGATGCTGGTTTGAAGAGCTGGGGGACGGACGATCGGCGCACCCCGTGTCTTGATCGATTCAAGATGTGGACAGATGGGTGAGGTTTTGAAGTAAAAATAGGTGTCGGAACGGAGCTGCTACCCATGGACGACAGATCAGAAGTTAGCCGCGCTTCCTTTGCTCGTTCCTTGAGGGCGGGTCGACGCGGGTTTTCGTGGAGCGGACCTGGTCGAGCGGGCTGTTGGATGGGCTTCTCGGGGCGTGGTTCTCCGAGGTGGCGAGAGGTTGGCTCGGAGCTGAGGTTGGTGGGGGAGAGCAGAGGCTATCGATGAAAGCGCCGGCGCAGCTGATCGGGATGTCGCCCGAGATGGAGAAGCTTCAACGGATCATTCACAAGGTCGCGGGAGCCTCGCATCCGGTGCTGATTCTGGGGGAGAGCGGAAGCGGCAAGGAGACGGTGGCGCGGACGATCCACCTGAACGGGCCGCACGCGGCGAAGCCGTTTCGGGCGGTGGACTGCGGCGCGGTGGGTCCCGGTCTGATCGAAAGGGAGCTGTTCGGGTTTGGACCGGGTGCGTTTGCGCCGGCGGACCGGGTTCGTGAGGGCCTGCTGGCGAGCGCGGGCGAGGGGACGGTGTTTCTGGATGAGGTCACAGAGATGCCGCTGGACGTGCAGGTGAAGCTGCTGCGGGCGCTGCAGGAGCGCGAGGTGCAGCCGGTGGGAGCGACGGCCCGCGTGCCGATCTTCGCGCGGGTGCTGGTTGCGACGAGCCGCGATCTCCAGGCGATGGTGGAGCAGGGAAGCTTTCGGAGGGATCTGTACTTCCGGCTCAACGTGGTGAGCCTTCGGATTCCACCGTTGCGGGAGCGGAGGAGCGATATTCCGCTGTTGACGAGGTACTTTGTCGAGCGGATGGAGCGCGAGCGAGGTGAGGCGCTGGTGCTTCCGGAGGAGACGCTGAAGGTGTTTACCGAGTATGAGTGGCCGGGCAATGTGCGGGAGCTCGAGAACGCGGTGGAGCGCCTGACGGCGTTGATGACCGGAAGCGAGTTGAGTGCGGCGAACCTGCCGACGCAGTTAAAGAACTTCCAGCGCAGCCAGAGAGAGGCGGGGGTGAAGACGCGGGAGCCTGCGGGTCGGGGGAAGGGCTTGCAGGAGGGAGTGAGCGCGGTGACTCCGATTGCGGAGATGGAGAAGCAGGCGATTCTGCGGACGATCCGCAAGCTGAATGGGGACAAGCTGGAGGCGGCGAGGCTGCTGGGGATCGGGAAGACGACGCTCTACCGAAAGCTGAAGGAGTATGGGATCGAGGAGTGATGAGAGGCAGATGTTCGCTCCCAGTTTACGGTTCACGTTTGTTAGGGCGGGTAGGGGGGCTAGGATGGATGCGCCGGTGTGTTCGGTGATGCTGGGAACTGGAGGGGGTTGCTATGCAATGTACGCATCTGGGGGAGATTCGGAAGGTCACGCCGTCGTCGAAGGGGTGTGAGGACTGCCTGCGGGAGGGATCGACATGGGTGCATCTGCGGATGTGCCTGGAGTGCGGGCATGTGGGGTGCTGCGACTCGTCTCCGCGAAAGCATGCGACGAAGCACTTCAGTACGACGACGCACCCGATCATGCGATCGGCCGAGCCGGGCGAGAGCTGGGGATGGTGCTATGTGGACGAGATGATGTTGGACGGAATTTAAGGGCGCGGCCGTTTGCTATGCTTGGCTCAGGTTGTTGGAAGAGGGGACTTGAGGGATATGGCAGAGGCAGCAGTAAAGATCACGGTTCGGCCGAACGGACCTTTCCGGGTAGAGGGACCGATCTCGCTGGTGGATGTGAATGGGGTGGAGTGGGACTTAACGGACAAGCCGGCGATTTCGCTGTGCCGATGTGGGCTGTCGTCGAAGCGTCCGTTCTGCGATGGGACACATGGTCGCGAGGGGTGGAAGTGCGATGCGACTCCGGTTCCGGTGGAGCCGATCGCGATCGGGTAGCAACCATCCCGGCCGGCCCGGAGCTGCTTCAGTGTTGAAGGATGGGAAGTGAGGAGATGGCGATGAGCTTGCGCGCTGTGCTGCGGGTTGCGGCCGTGCTGTTGTGGTTGGGCGGGGGCAACATCGTTCGGGCGACCGGGTTTTCGCAGAGCTCGGAGGCAGCGGCGAGTCTGGACGCCTATGTGGGGCGATACCGGGCGTCGGACGAGCCGGAGATCGTGCGGGCGGTGCGGGTTGTGGGCGGCCGGCTGGGAATCGAGGAGGAGCGGAAGGCGCGAGTGGAGTTGGCGCCTGTGGCCGGAGACCGATTTGCGTCGGCAAGGGATAGCTCGGGGGGGTCGACCGAGGTGACGTTTACGCGCGACCCGAGCGGGCGGGTGACGGGGCTGCGATACGCCAGCAAGGCGTTTGCGACGGCTCTGGAGCTGGCGCGATTCTACGAGAGCGCCGCTCCGCTGAACCACTTCCGGGAGTATTCGCGGCAGGAGGTGAGGATTCCGGTGCGTGACGGGGTGACGTTGCACGCGGTGGTTCTGCGGCCGGTGGGGTCGGATAAGGATGGGGAGGCGCTGCCGTTTTTGTTGGAGAGGACGCCCTACGGTGTGGATGGGGTTACGTCGGACGAAGTGAACGCGTCGAAGCCGGAGCTGGCGGCGAGCGGGTACATCTTTGTGTTTGGGGATATTCGGGGGAGGTTCGGGTCGGGTGGGCAGTTTGTGATGAATCGGCCGGTGGTGGCGCATACCACGAAGAGTGACGTGGATGAGACGACGGACACGCGCGACACGATCGATTGGCTCTTGAAGCATGTGGCGAACAACAGCGGCAAGGTGGGCGTCTACGGTGTGTCGTACCCGGGCTTTCTGGCGATGATGGCGGGGGTGGATGCCCATCCGGCGGTGAAGGCGATCTCGCCGCAGGCTCCGATGACGGATGTGTGGATGGGCGATGACTTTTTTCACAACGGGGCGTTCCGCCAGACGTATGGGTTTGATTACGTGCAGGGGCTGGAGGCGCAGAAGACGAATGGGTGGGTGGAATCGAAGGAGGACACTTACGATTATTTTCTGCGGGATGTGAACTTCGAGGGGGCGGCGAAGCAGGCGAAGATAGCGGAGCTGCCGACGGCGAAGGCATTTTTGACACAGCCGACGTACACGAAGTTCTGGCAGGATATGGCGGTGGAACGACGGCTGACCAAGGTGGAGGCGCCGACGCTGGAGGTGGGCGGGTACTGGGACCAGGAGGATATGTGGGGTCCGCAGGCGGAGTATGCGGCGTTGAAGCCGCATGATGCGCAGCACGAGGTGTTTCTGGTGCTGGGGCCGTGGAAGCACGGTGGGTGGGATGCGACGACGCGGCATCTGGGGGCAATCGACTTGGGAGCGGCGACGGGAGACGAGTATCGGAAGACGATCGAGGCGCCGTTCTTTGAGCACTACCTGAAGGACAGGGCGGGGTTCGATCTGAAGGATACGGCGAGCTTCCGGACGGGCGTGAACACGTGGCAGAGGTACGCGGCGTGGCCGCCGAAGGTGGGAATCACGGCGGAGAAGCTGTACCTGATGCCGGAGAAGAGGGCGGACTTTCGCGAGCCGCTGGGACCGTATGAGACGACGGCCGCGGCATATGTAGCGGATCCGGCGGACCCGGTTCCATACCGGCATCGGCCGATCCAGGCGACGTATGGCGCGGGCTCGAAATGGGGGACGTGGCTGGCGGAGGATCAGAGATTTGTGAGCGGGCGGAAGGACCTGGCGAACTTCGTGACGCCGGCGCTCGACCATGATGTGACGGTGACGGGGGACGTGGTGGCGGACCTGTTTGCGGCGACGACGGGGACGGATGCGGACTGGGTGGTGAAGCTGATCGATGTGTATCCGGACGATGCTCCCGGAGGGATGGGGGGGTACCAGCTGATGATCGCGGACGAGATCTTTCGCGGGCGGTACCGGAACAGCTTCGAGCAGCCGGACGCGGTGAAGGCGGGCGAGGTGAACGAGTATAAGTGGAGTCTCCACGGAGCGGACCACACGTTTCTGAAGGGGCACAGGATCATGGTCGAGGTGCAGTCGAGCTGGTTTCCGCTGTATGACCGGAACCCGCAGACGTATGTCGAGAACATCATGACGGCACCGGCGGAGGCGTACAGGGCGGCGACGGTGTCGATCTATGGGTCGCCGAAGTATCCGTCGCACGTGGAGCTGCCGGTAATGCAAGCAGATCCTCGATCTCAGGTGTCTGTTGTCCGATGAGGGTGAGTTGGTGGGGGCCGCGTTGAGTATACGGACCATCAGTACGCGGGAGGTGTATCGCAACCGTTGGACGAGCGTGCGCGAGGATGTTATTGAGCGCTCGAACGGCGAGCGCGGGATCTACGGCGTGATGGACAAGGATCCTGCGTCGATTATTGTTGCGATCGAGAGCACGGCCGAGGGAGAGTTTCTCACGCTGGTGCGGCAGTTCCGGTACACGGTGCAGGGGACCTACTTCGAGCTGCCTCAGGGTGGATGGGAGACGTCGGAGATTGACATCGAAGAGATGGCGCGGGGGGAGTTGCGCGAAGAGACAGGTCTGATTGCCGAGCGGATGACGAAGCTTGGCGTGCTCTGGATCGCGTATGGAGCGATGCGCCAGGAGCACCACGTCTTTCTGGCCGAGGGACTGCGGATAGGTGAGGTGGAGCGTGATCCGGAGGAGCACGACATGACGGTACACCGGGTGAGGGTGGAGGAGTTTGAGGAGATGCTGCTGGACGGGGGGGTGATGGATAACTGTTCGGCGGCGGCCTGGGGGTTGTACCTGGTATGGCGGCGGAGACGCACAGGGGCAAGTGAATAGAGACGGACCTTCAGAGCGAACGGTACCTCTCAGAGGCTACGAGGCCCACACCAGATAAGCCGTCTACGGCACGATGGAACCTGTGCCTTCCAGGCACATTTCGATTTGGCCCGCAACCCTGGCCATGCGGGTGTAAGAGCCTGAGGCTTTGCCCCAGGCTGATGTGGAGCGTGTTGGCCCCCAGTAGCTAGGCGCCGCCCAGTTGCTGCAGGATGCCGAGCTGGTCGGAGCTGCCCCAGCGCTCTATCACCTTGGCGTGGTCGTTGAATTTGGCGATCTGGACGCCGCGGGCGCGGATTTTACGGCCGGTCGGGGCGATGCCGAGAAACTCGCCGCGGTGGGTTCCGGTCATGGTGTAAGCGATGGAGATACTTTGCTCGTCGGCAACCATCTGATCGACCGCGACGGCGAAGTCGGGGAAAGCTGTGATCATGTGGCGGAAGAAGCCGATAAAGCCCTGGGGACCACGGGCCTGCCCGGGTTCGGGATCGTGGTCGATGCAGTCGGGATCGACAAGGTCGTTGATATCGTCGAGGTTGTTGGTATTGACGGCTTTTCCGAAGCGTTCCTGGGTGGCGAGGTTAGCGGCTTGGCTCATGCCGGATTAGATGCGGCGGGCGGCAGGTCATCGGGTGAAGCGGGGATGAAGATGCGGAAGACGGTGCCGCCGGGAGAGTCGAGCGTGGCGACGCGGCTACGCACCTGCAGGACGGCGTTGTGCCGTTCGACAATCTCTTGCGAGATCCACAGACCGAGACCGGTGCCGGTGATGCCCTTGGTGGAGAAGAACGGCTCGAAGATGCGACGCAGGGTGCTGGGGTCCATGCCGGTGCCGTCGTCGGCGATGGTGAGGACGACGCCGGGACGGCCGGAGCGGGATGCGGGCGTGGTGCGAAGTGCGATGGAACCGCCGTTGGGCAGGGCGTCGATGGCGTTGCCGACCAGGTTGGCGAGCACCTGGCGCATCTCGCCGTCATGGGCAAAGACGGAGGGGACGGGGCGAAGCCGGCGGACGATGCGGATCCCGGCGCGTGCGAGCCGGGACTCAAAGATGGCGATGACGGATTCGATGAGATCGTGAAGATCGGTCTGCGCGGGGCGGGTCGAGCGGCGGTAGAAGCGCAGGGTCTGCATGGTGATCTGCGCGACGCGATTGAGCTCTGTCTGGGCGAGGTCGAGGTACTGGGACCCGTCTGGTGTGAGGGTGGTCTGGGCCAGCAGGTAGAGGCAGTTGGTGATGGCTTCGAGCGGGTTGTTGATCTCGTGCGCGATGGAGGCGGCAAAGCGGCCAGCGACGGCGAGTTTCTCGGTGCGTCGAAGGACCTCTTCGCTCTTTTTCTGAAGCGTGAGATCGGCGACAAAGGCGGCGATCTGTTGCGGGCCTTCGGCGTCTTCGGGGTTGAGGGCGGCGACGCCGATGAGGACCTCGACGGTGTCTCCGGAGGTGGTGATGCAGGTGGCCTCGAAGGGCTCCAGGTTAGCGCCGGAGGGAAAGGAGACGTTGATGGCTGGGCAGACGGCGCTGAGGGTGACGTGATCGGCGATGATCTGGCCGGGAGCGTAACCAAGGAGGCGCTCGATAGCGGAGTTGGCATAGGTGATGCGGCCGGCGTCGTCGGAGATGGTGAGGCCGAGGGGCATTGCCTCGACGAGGCGATGGAAGCGCGCCTCGCTGGCACGGAGGGCCTGCTCGGCGACGAGTTTCTTACGACGTGCCGAGGCCTCCTTGAGCTCTCGTTCGACGGCGGGAACGAGGCGGGAGAGGTTCTGTTTGGTGACGTAGTCGTGAGCGCCGGCGCGCATGGAATCGACGGCCATCTCCTCCGAGACGGTGCCGGAGAGCATGATGAACGGGATATCGAGGGAGGTGGCGTGCAGGAGCTGAAGGGCGGCAGGACCGCTGAAGTTGGGGAGGTTGTAGTCGGCGAGGACGATGTCGGGGAGCTGGCCGGGGGTGAGGGCGGACGACATCTCCGAGGCGGTTTCGACGCGGGTAAGGTGAGGGCGGAAGCCGTTACGGCGAAGATGACGCTCCAGGAGAAGGGCGTCGTCGGCATTGTCTTCGACGAGCAGAACGCGAAGGTGCGTGGGCGCTAGCTCTTCGGCGGGCATTCATTGAGCACTAGCCAGTACATCCCGAGCTGTCTGGTCGCTTCCGCGAAGTCGTTGAAGTTTACCGGCTTGCGTATGTAGCTGTTGACCCCGAGCTGATAGCTGCGGACGACGTCGCGTTCTTCATCGGAGGAGGTAAGGACGACGACGGGAAGCATGCGGGTGGTCTCGCTCTCCCGGATGCGGCGGAGGACCTCGAGACCGTCGACCTTGGGAAGCTTCAGATCAAGGAGGATGACCTGGGGACGGATGTGGTCGGGACCGAAGAGGAGATGGATGGCTTCCTCGCCGTCGCGCGCGACCCGAACTTCATTGGCGATATTGGACTTTTTGAGGGCACGGATGGTGAGCAGCTCGTGATCAGGGTCGTCTTCGACCAGGAGGATCAAACGTACGGCGTCAGCCATGACTTTCATCCTAGCGTAAACCAAAAGGTCGCGCCACGATCGACGGTGCTGTCGGCCCAGATACGACCGTGGTGCCGGTGGATGACGCGGGCGACGGTGGCCAGACCGATTCCGGAGCCTTTGAAGTCCTTGTCGCCGTGGAGGCGGTTGAACGCGTTGAAGAGTTTCTCGGAATAAAACATATCGAAGCCGGCGCCGTTGTCGCGAACGAACCAGGCGTTCTGTTCGGAATCCCAGGCAAAGTCGACGATGGTCTCCGGCTTTTTCGAGGAGAACTTGACGGCGTTGCCCATGAGATTTTCAAGGGCGACACGGAGCAGCTTGGGGTCGCCGTTGGCCGTGAGCTCCGGCTGGAGGTTGAAGGTGAGGGCGCAACCGGGGTTTTCGACGCGCAGATTGTCTGCGACGGACTGGGCCACGTCGGAGAGGCTGAACTCTTCGCGTGTGATCTCGGCGCGGGTGATGCGCGAGAGCTGGAGGAGAGCGTCAATGAGCTGGCCCATCCGCTGGACGCCGGCGCGGACCCGACGGATGTAGTCTCGACCGACCACGTCGACTGCGTCCGCGTAGTCTTCTTCGAGGGCGAGGGAGAAGCCGTCGATGGTTCGAAGGGGCGCGCGGAGATCGTGGGAGACGGAGTAGGAGAAGGCTTCGAGCTCGCGATTGGTGGTTTCAAGGTCCGCGGTGCGCTGACGAACGCGCTCCTCCAGGGTGGCGTTGAGAAGCAGGATCTCCGCGGCATCCACTTCGATCTGCTTTCGCGAGAGGGCCAGGTCCTTGGCGGTGATCTCCGCGGAGATGCGTATGCCGCGCTCACGGGCGAAGTAACGAAAGAAGAGCATGATGAGGGTGAGATCGAGGGCGCTGGCAAGACCGACCGCGAGACGGGCGCGGCGGCTGCTGGAGGTGGCAGCGGAGGTGCGGGTTGCGAGGAGCCGGCGCTCCTCGTCTTCCATGTCGTTGGCCAGCCGGCGAAGGTTGTCCATTTGCAGCTTGCCGGTTCCGGTGAGGATCATGGCGCGAACACTGTCGATGTTGCCGGAACGCCAGAGGTCGATGCCTTCCTGCAGGAGGGCAAGGCGCGTTTGCACGAGGGACCGCATTGCAGCGATGCGAGCCTGCTGCGACGGATTGTCGGCGGTGAGGGATTGGAAACGATCGAGCTCAAGCGGGAGGTTTCGGTTGGCCGCAACGTAAGGTTCGAGGTAGGCGTTGTCTTCGGTGAGGAGGAAGCCCCGGTTGCCGGTTTCGGCATCCACGGCGGAGCTGAGGATCTGCTCCACCTGGTTGATGACCTTCCAGGTGTGTTCGACCGAAAGCTCGGAGTGGACGAGGACGCTTACGGATCGAAGCGCGAACCACGCGTTAGTGAATACCACGACGATGGCGAGGAAGAAAAGGAGTTGAATGAGGAGCCGGTTTGCCTTGAGGCTGCTGAGGGGCTTCATGGTGTCGCCCCCATTCTACGAGGCGACACCATGAATTCGGCAGGCTGGCCGGGAGGATGCAGTGCGCATTTAGGAGAAGCTGCTGTCGTCTCCGCCGCCGGAGTCGAAGGAGCTGGTGTCACCGGAGTCAAAGGAGCTGTCGTCGCTGCCCGCGTCGAGCGAGCTGTCGCCACCGGAGAGGTCGGTCGCGTTGGTGTCGGAGTCGTCGCTGTTCGTGAATTGATCGCTGCTGGTATCTCCATCGAACTGCCTGGAGGTGTCATCGCGGCGATCTTCAACGTCAGGCGACAGATTGCTATCACCTCGGTCGCTATCGCCGTAGTAGTTGTTGATGACCTCCTCCCGCGGTGCACCGCCACCACCGCCGAAGTTTCCGAAGCCCTGGCCACCGCCGAAGCCCCCTCCACCACCGCCGAAGCCGTGCATGAGGGATTCGATGCCCTCAAAGGCGAGGGCGCCTGCGGCGACACCGGTCGCGGTCTGCAGGGCGCTGCGGAGGAAGCCGCCCCCTTGCGGTGCGGCGAAGGAGCCGGCCCCAGGCTGTGGGGCATATGCCGGGGCAGCGTATTGCGGAGGCGCCTGCTGGCCTCCCTGCGGGGAGTATCCGGGGACCGGGGCGTATCCCTGCTGCTGCGGGCGAAGCTGCGGCGGCGGGGGTGCGGTCGGGGTCTCGTCGCGACCGAGGAGGCTGCCGAGGAAGCTGGTGTGTTTGGGCTGCGTTTGCTGCTGGTGCGCCTGATCGAGCTGCGACTTCAGATCGGCGAGCTGCTTTTGGGCCTGGTCGAGGGCGTACTTCTGGACCAGGACGGTTTGCGCGAGGATGTAGAGCGCGTCGGGATTGCGACCGAGGGACTGCTGCAGGAGCTGCTCTGCCTGCGAATCTTTTTCGGGCAGCTGCGTCTGTTGAACGCGGTCGATGAGGCCCTGGATCATCTGTTGTTCTTGCGGTGTCATGACGCTCCGATCGTGGCGTGACCACAGGTGTTGCGAAGTGATAGACGCTTCCGGGGAGAGAAAGGTTCTCCGGGGAGGGGAGCGACCGGTGTTTGTCTGCGGTGGATCGTTGCATGGCAATGGCTGGAGGTGTTTCGAAGAGCGAAGCTATTACCGTCAAGGTGATAGGCTCCGGCCATGCAGATCACTCTTCTTGGAGGCTCCGGCTTTCTCGGCCGTCATCTCGCGAATCACCTCCGCCGGCGTGGAGATACGGTCGTCACAGGCAGTCTTCGACCTGGGATGGCGGTTGCCGCAGCCCAGCTCTGCGCGGGCTCCCATGCAGTCGTCAATCTGGCTGGCGCCGAGGTGGCGAGGCGGTGGACCCCCGCCCATAAGGCCGAGATTCGCGGATCCCGGGTGGACCGGACCGGAGATCTGATGGCGGAGCTGGCGAAGCTTTCCGAAGCCGCACGGCCTAAGGTTTATGTCGCCTCCTCGGCCATCGGTTACTACGGCACTTCGGAGACAGCGACGTTTACGGAAGAGGACGGCCCGGGCACGAACTTCCTGGCCGAGGTGTGCGTCGCGCTGGAGCACGAAGCGAAGGGCGCCCTGACGCTCGGTATGCGGCTAGCGATCCTGCGCATCGGCATCGTGCTCGGCGCCGGCGGCGGCACGTTGAAAGCGCTCCTGCCGCTTTACAAGATGGGCTTCGGCGGCCCGATCGCGTCCGGCCGCCAGTGGACGTCGTGGATCCATATCGCGGACCAGGTGGGGATCTTCACGGCCGCGATCGACGGAGCCGGAGGCATCCTCAACGGAACCGCTCCCAATCCTGTGACGAACGCCGTGTTTGCGAAGGCACTTGGCCGCGCGCTTCATCGCCCGGTGATCCTGCCGACGCCAGCCCTGGCCATTCGCCTGGCCTTCGGCGACGGTGCGACCATTGTCACGGAAGGTCAAAGAGTGCTGCCAATCCGTACCCAAGAACTCGGCTACCGGTTCCAATATCCGACTCTGGAAGGCGCCCTGCAATCCGCCGTCCGGGAGACAAAGTAAAAGCGATCGAGGGGTCAGGATTCGCGGTTGCTCCTCCGTCCCATACGGAGGATGCGGGCGCGAGTACGGACCTAGTGGACGGTTTTAACGCGGCGGCTCATGAAGTCCATCAGGAGATAGTTGCCGAGGCGTTCGGGGCTGGTGAAGTAGGCTTTGCCGCGGCACATGGCGGAGACCTTCTGGACGAACTGCATGAGGGCGAAGTCTTCGGCGAGCATGAAGGTGTTGATCATGATGTTGGAGCGTTTGCAGCGGGCGACCTCTTCGAGAGTTTCGGAGATGACGAGGGGGTCGAGGCCGAAGGCGTTTTTGTAAATGCGGCCGTCGGAGAGGGTGAGCGCGGACGGCTTGCCGTCGGTGATCATGACGATCTGCTTCATGTCCTTGGTCTGGCGGGCAAGGATGCGCTGGGCGACGCGCAGGCCTTCGCGGGTGTTGGTGTAGTGCGGGCCGACCTTGACGCGGGGGAGCTGGCCGATGGGGATCTCTTCGGCGGAGTCGTGGAAGAGAACGAGGTTGAGGGTGTCGCCGGGGAACTGGGTGCGGATGAGGTGGGCGAGGGCCATGGCGACGCGCTTGGCGGGGGTGAAACGATCTTCGCCGTAGAGGATCATGGAGTGCGAGCAGTCGAGCAGGACGACGGTGGCGCAGGAGCTCTGGTAGTCGGCCTGATGGACGTGGAGGTCGGTGTACTCGATATTGAGGGTGCCGTTTTCGCCGGAGGAGAGGCTGAGGCCTTCGCGGGCGAAGACAGAGGAGAGGGTGGCGGTGATGTCGAGATTGAGGGTGTCGCCGAACTCGTACTGCTTTGAGGAGCCGTTGGTTTCGACGCCGGAGGCCTCGTGGCGGGTGTCGTGGCGGCCGAGCGAGGATCGGCCAAGGGGGCCGAGGAGCTCGCGGAGGGCCTTGTAGCCGAGGAAGTCCATGCCCTTGTCGGTGACTTCGAAGCGGGCTTCGCCGTTGCCGTCGCCCTGCTCGCCTTTGCCCTCCTGCGGCTGCTCGGCGTTGATGAAGTTCTGCTCCTGCATCTTCTGGACGATCTGGTCTATGAGTTCTTCGACCTGGTCTTCGGAGAGGGCCTCGTACTTTTCCTGGGCTTCGTCATCAAAGAGTTCGCCGGAGTCGAGGGCCTGCTTGATGGCGTCGCGGAGATTCTCCATGGTCTGCTCGCCGTCGAACTGCTGGAAGCGGGACATGGGGTCCTGGAAGCCGGAGTCGAGGAGAAAGTCGGAAAGGGCCTGCATGAGGTCTTCGAGGCCGAAGGCGGAGGAGAGATCGCCGGTGAATTTTGTGTAGCGGATGCGCTTCATATTTGGGCCCCAGTCCAGTTTAGACGGTTGCTGGCAGAAGCAGATGCAACGGTGCTCAGATCACTTTCGTTTGATCGCTTCGAGTTCGTCCAGGGTGCGTGGCCAGTCGGCTCCGAGAAGACGAGAGAGGCTGCGGTCTGCGAGGACTTTGCCGCCGGTCTGGCACGTGGGGCAGTAGTTGGTCTCGTTATCGGCGTAGCGGATGCGCTGCACGGGCGCACCGCAGCGAGGGCAGGGGAGGTTGAAGCGGCCGTGAACGGCCATCTCGGGACGGAAGGCGGTGACCTTCTCGGGGAAGCCTATCTCTGCTTCTGCGTTGAAGCGATCGATCCACATCTGAAGCGTGGTTTGCGCGGCCGTGTAGAGGCGGCGCAGGTCTTCGGGAGAGAGCTTTCGCGTCTGAGAGAGCGGCGAGAGTTGGGCGGCGTGGAGGATCTCATCGGAGTAGGCGTTGCCGATGCCGGAGAGGACGCGAGGGTCGGTGAGGGCGCGCTTGAGTGTGTGATTTTCGGCAATGAGGGCTTGCCGGAAGTCCTCGAAGCTGAGGGAAAGGATGTCCAGGCCGCCGGGGTCGAGTTGGGCGAGGGCTGCCTCTCCTTGAACGAGGTGCAGGGAGGCGCGGCGTTTCGCTCCGGCTTCGGTGAGGACGAGGGAGCCGTTGGGGAAGTCAAAAGCGGCGAGATTGTTGCGGCCGCCGAGCTTGGCTCCGGTTGCTCGCCAGTGGAGGCGGCCCGCGATCATGAGATGGAGGACGAGGAAGAGGTCGTCGTGACCGGTGTCGGATGGGAAGACGAAGACGATGCGCTTGCCGATGCGGCGGAGTGCGCGAATTGTGCGGCCCTCGACGGAGGCGATGGACGGCACGGCGGTGCGGAGAAGGAGAGGGCTGGCGATGCGGAGGTGCTCGAGAGGCTGGCCGAGGACGCGGGGCACGAGGGCGGTGAGGTAGGCCACAACATCGGGTAGCTCGGGCATCTTCAGCCTAGCCGGTAATGTCGATCGATCGATGCAGCATGGTCCTTTATGCCATCATCTCCGTCCGCTATCCACCAATCGAGAAGCTGTCTGTATGTCATCGCGTGAAAGCAAACCTCCGCGCCATCCACCGCCTTCGCAAAGCGCGCGACCTCCGCACGATGTTGGTTGAGGGCATCGGGAAGCACAGTCCTGCCATCGGGGAATGCGGTCGGCTCTGCATACAAGTAGACAAGAACTCCAATTTTGGATCTCTTTACGGCTTGGGTGCGCAGCGCGAACGCATGCTTGGTCAACTGAACCGGATCAAGGTGAAGGAATCCGCGCTTCAAATCGTCACGTAATAGTTCAAACTGACGCATATCGTCACCCCAAACGTGCCTTTGGAAGGCTTCAGAAAATAAACTTTTCTTATCGCGAAAGGGTTCGTATCTCTTTGACTCGATACCGATCAGGTGAGTCTCTGTCTCAACTGTCACGTCCAGCCATGGGTGCAGACCGCCACGCCATGGAAAGCGCAATTCCTGCTCGATTTGGATCGCAATTGGCGTGCCGTAGTGCGCGATCTTAGGTGGGAGCGCAAAACGACGAGGCTCCTCTAAGAAGATGCCGAAAACATTCGCAACCAGCGCTGAGGACGACGCCGGATTGGTGAATTTCCCGCTTGACAGCTCTTTGCCGCGCCCCGCTCCATAGCGCTGAAGGATGAGCTGTTTGGGCAAATGATCGAAGAGGACATCGAGCACCGATTGGTCAAAGTTCATGGAGTGCAGCTTACATGATGGCGTCAGCCAAAAGCGGCTAGTTGAAGCCGCGGCGGGTGCGGTTCTTGGCGGTGAGATCTTCGCGTTCGATGCCGCGCTCGCGCATCTTTTCGGCGTATTGGGCGGCCTGGTCGTTGCGAGACTTCTTTTCGGCGGCAGAGAAGGAGTGCTCTTCGGAGCGGGAGATGCGCTTGTGGGCGTGCATGCCCTCGAGGAGGAACTCGGCGGCGGAGACGGCGACCTCGGGGACGGACGCGGAGTTGATCTCGAGAGGATTGAGCTTCTCGAAGAGGCCTTGGATCTGCTGGAGTTCGGCGAGCGAGACGACAGAGGGCTGGGCGTCGTTGAGCTGGACGGTGCCGCCGAGGTTGAACCACTGCTCGATCTGCTGGGTGTTGGTTTCGGCGAAGTAACCGTCGAAGACACTGGCTACGCTCGCGCGGATGATCTCGCGGATAACGGTGTCGGCGCCGCGCATCTCGCCCTCGTACTCGAGCTCGATCTTGCCGGTGATGCCGGGAAGGGCGGCGTAGATGTCGCCGACGCGCGGGACGACGGTGGACTCGCCGTGGATGAGGGCGCGGCGTTCGGCATTGGAGACGACGAGCTCCATGGTGGAGATGGGCAGGCGCTGCGAGACGCCGGAGCGCTTATCGACTTTTTTGTCTTCGCGTGCGGCAAAGGCGACCTGCTCGACGATCTCCCGGATGTAGTGGGGGATCTCAATCTGCTGGACGGTGTCGTTATCGGCGGCATAGGAGCGGGCGGTCCAGGCTTCTTGCTCGGTAATGGCGATGGCGTCGTCGATGGACTCGGGATAGTGGGTGCGGATCTCGGAGCCAATGCGGTCCTTAAGGGGAGTGACGATCTTTCCGCGGGCGGTGTAGTCCTCAGGGTTGGCGGAGAAGACGATGGCCACGTCGAGCGGGAGGCGGACGGGGTAGCCCTTAATCTGGATGTCGCCCTCCTGCATGATGTTGAAGAGCGCGACCTGGATCTTGCCGGCGAGGTCGGGGAGCTCGTTGATGGCGAAGATGCCGCGATTGGCGCGAGGAAGGAGGCCGTAGTGCATGGTGAGCTCGGAGCCGAGCTCTTGCCCAGAGCGCGCGGCCTTGATGGGATCGACGTCGCCGACGAGGTCGGCTACGGTGACGTCCGGGGTGGCGAGCTTTTCAACGTAGCGGTCGTCGGGGGTGAGCCAGGCGATGGGGGTATCGTCACCCATCTTGGCGATGAGATCGCGGGAGAAGCGGGAGAGCGGGGCGTAGGGGTTATCGCGGAGCTCGGAGCCGGCGACGTACGGGGTGTGGGGGTCGAGCAGAGTGGTGAGGGCGCGAAGGATGCGCGACTTGGCCTGGCCGCGGAGACCGAGGAGGATGAAGTTGTGGCGCGACAGGACGGCGTTGACGATCTGCGGGATGACGGTGTCATCGTAGCCGACGATACCGGGGAAGAGGGGCTCGCCGGTGGCGCCGTTGGCACGCAGGCGGGCGATGAGGTTGTCGCGAAGTTCATCTTTGACGCTGCGGCCGACGCGCTGGGGAGTGTATTCACTGCTGCGAAGAGCGCCGAGGGTCGTGGGGAGGGTCGAAGTCGCCATAGGGAAAGTATAGATGGCCACGGGGCGCCCTGGGGTTCGGGGGCCGGACGTGACCTGCGTGGCGTTGAATGTTTCGGGGCGGAGTTGTCTGGTTTACTGAGGTCTGCTCAGGAAAGCGATGGCGCACGATCGGAGCCGGAGGTGCAGTGGGTATGTCTGAGTTTCATTTGCGTCATGGATGGTTCTTCGTTATCTTCCTGTTTTGCGGGGCGCTGGTCTTCGCAAACGCCATTCACTTCGTGCTGTTTCATCTGCTGAAGCGGAAGGAGGCGGCGGGTCCAGGCCTGGGATGGGGGCTGCAGCGGAACCTGGGTCGGCCGGCACGGGCGATCTTCGTGCTGACGTGCCTCCTGATTGCGCTGCCGTTTGTGCCGGGCGTCTCTCCATCCGTCGAGGAGGTCGTTCGGCAGTGTCTGGTGATGGCGACGGTCGCTGCGCTGGGCTGGTTTGCGGTGGGATGCATCTACGTGGCGCAGGCGTTCCTGCTGCGGAAGTACGATCTGACGGTTGAGAACAACATCCAGGCGCGGCGGGTGCACACGCAGTTTCAGCTCTTCCGGCGTATGGCGATCACGTTGGTGGTGATCGTCACCATCGGCGCGCTGCTGTGGACGTTCAACGATCCGCGCATCTGGCACTACGGGTCGGGTCTGCTGGCGTCTGCGGGTGTGGCGTCGCTGATTCTGGCGGCGGCGGCGAAGTCGACCGCGTCCAACGTGTTGGCGGGGCTGCAGATCGCGCTGACGGAGCCGATCCGGATCGACGACGTGGTAGTGGTGCAGGGGGAGTGGGGGCGGATCGAGGAGATTACGACGGCCTACGTGGTGGTGCGGATCTGGGACCTCCGCCGGTTGATCGTGCCGTTGAGCTACTTCATCGAGAACTCGTTTCAAAACTGGACCAGGGAGAGCTCGGACATCATGGGCACCGCGTTCCTGTATGTGGACTACACCATATCCGTTGAGGAGCTGCGCGTGCAGTTGAATGAGATCGTGCATCCCTCGCCGTTGTGGAACGGGCAGGTGTGCGGCTTGCAGGTGACCAACCTGACGGAGCGCAGCATGGAACTGCGGTGCCTGGTGAGCTCTCGCAACTCGAGCGAGAACTTCGATCTGCGGTGCCTGGTGCGGGAGCAGATGACGGAGTGGATCCGGCGGAACTATCCGGAGGCGTTTCCGCGGACGAGGTTTACGGCGGTTGCGGAAGCTGATCAGGGGATGGACGCGAGTGGGGTGGTGGCGGCGCCACGGGCAGCAGGGATCTAACGCGGGAGGTCGTCGAGCATAGCCTGCAGTTCGGATTGGGCGTGGGCGTTGCCGGTGCGATGGGCGGCGGCGAGGCCTTCGTCAAGGCGAGTGCGGGCCTCGTCGATGCGAGCAAGCTTGAGCAGGAGCTGGGCGGACATCTGATGCGCGGGGACGTAATCGGGCGTTTGACTGAGGATGGTGTTGTACTCGGCGAGCGCCTGATCGTGATTGCCGGCGGAGGTCTGGGCCATGGCAAGGCCGTAGCGCGTAAAGGGGTCGCTGGGGTTTTGCTTCAGGATCTCGGTGAGCGCGGCGATCTTATCCATGAGTACAAGGGTGCAGGGATGGGGTGGGTTTGGCAAGTCAGGCGGGGAGGTTGATGTCGGGCGCGAGATCTGAGGTTAGCCGCGGGGGTTTTGCTCCGGTGTGGCGGGCGCCTTCGAGGAGGCTGTCGATGTACTGCTCGATGATGAGGACGACAGCGACGGCGAGGTATCCGGAGAGTTCGCCGTAGACGCGGGTTTCGAGGATGACGCCGGTGCCGAAGATGATAAGGAACCAGGGGCCGAGGATGTAGAGGTAGTTGCCGAAGCGCGGGGGGAGGATGCGACTGCGGAAGAGGAGGACGAAGGGTAGCAGGTATCCGCCGAGGTCGAGGATGGCGGGCCAGTAGAAGGGCTTGAGCAGGCGGACGACGTTGTCGTGGACGCGGAGGAAGTCTTCTGAGCGGTCGTTGAAGCGGAAGATGAGCGCGAGGGGGACCTTGATGGCGAGCCAGATGGCTGCGAGGTAGGCGACGCGGACCCAGGGGATGCGGGAAAGATCGAAGCGGGCGCGCCATTTGGCCGTGAGCTCAGAGGGAATGGAGGCGGCGTCGAGCATGTAGATGCCGATGAGGAAGAGCGTGGTCTCGCGGTTGAAGGTGCCGACGGCGAGAATGATCACGATGGGGAGGAAGCGACGGAGATAGATGTAGTAGAGGCCGGCGGTGAAAAAGGCCAGGCTGGGCAGATCGTAGGGGTAGGAGAAGTTTTGTTCGATGTGGAGGAGGTAGGTCCAGGTGAGGATGATGAAGAGGGCTGGAAAGAGAAGGAATTCAAGTCTGCGGCTGAGGGAGAGGACGCGGTAGAGCTTGACGAGGAAGTAGCAGAGGACGGCGAAGGAGACGAGTGAAAGCAGGAAGAAGGCGAGGCGGTCGGGGTTGTGGAGAGGTCCGGAGCGGGCGGCGGAGATGCGCTGAACGAGGTAACTGCGGCGGAGTGGCTTGAGGATGAAGATGGGCAGGACACGGAGCTGAAAGGGAAGGCGTTCGGTTCCGCTGAAGTACTGGGGAAGGCGCAGGTAGAAGTAGGGGTACGAGACGTAGTAGCGGATGAACTGGTAACCGGCGGAGAGATAGGTGATGGCGAGGAGGTAGGAGAGGAGTCGGTGGTTGCGCAGAGAGGAGGCCTCCGAAGGCTGCGAAGTCGCTGGAGTGAGCGGAGCGGGAAGGCATGCGACGGTCCCGAGCGGCTGCCGATGGCGCACTTTAAGCATAGCGCACGAAGGCAATGACCTGGATGCGTGGGGCGAGGGCGAGGGGACGAGGGTGGACGGAGCGGAGCGGTGCAGCGGGTAGACTTGGGAGATGAGCGAAGGAGCGTTGACCCGGAGGGTGGTGGAATCGCAATCGGAGCGAAGTGAGATTGTGCTCCCCGCGGATACAAATGCGATCGGCAATCTGTTTGGTGGACGGTTGATGCAGTACATCGATCTGGTGGGGGCCATGGCGGCGAGCCGGCATGCGCGGGCATTTACGGTGACCGCGAGCATGGATCACCTCGACTTTGTGGCTCCGGTGAGGCTGGGAGAGCTGCTGATTCTGAAGGCGAGCGTGAACCGGGCGTTTCGGACTTCGATGGAGATCGGTGTTCGGGTGATGGTGGAGGACATACGCGGGCAGCAGTGGAGGCACGTGTCGAGCGCCTACCTCACGTTTGTGGCGGTGGAAAAGGACGGGACGCGCATCGTGGTGCCGCAGGTGGTTCCGGAGACAGGGCATCAGAGGCGGCGATACGAAGATGCGGGGCGGCGAAGGCAGTTGCGAGCAGGGGAGACGCTGCGCAAGAAGGAGATTCGGGCGTTGCTGGGCAATGAGTGGCATGTATAGAGCTTAGGGGTTGAGTACGTGCGGACAAAGAAGCAGATCTTCGGCTCCGCGAAGGTTGACCAAAGTAAAGAGAAGCTGACGGCAGTGAGGAGCAATGGATGGGACATCAGGGTGCAGGAGTTCCGCAGGGGCCACAGCCTCTGCCGGGTGTGGATTATGTGATTGCGGTTGGCAGCGGCAAAGGCGGCGTGGGAAAGACGACGGTCGCGGTGAATTTATCCGTGGCGCTGAGCAAGCTGGGGTACAAGGTTGGGCTGATCGACGCGGACATCTACGGGCCGAATGTGCCGACGATGCTAGGGGTGAGCCGGCAGCCGAACGTTGTGGGGGACAACCGGATTGAGCCGATTCTGGCGCATGGGGTGAAGTTCATCTCGGTGGGTCTGATCTCGCCGGGCGACAAGCCGATGGTGATGCGGGGCCCGATGCTGCACCAGATTATCCGGCAGTTTCTGATGCAGGTGGAGTGGGGCGAGCTGGACTTCCTGATTGTGGATCTGCCGCCGGGAACCGGGGATGTGGTGATCTCGCTGGTGCAGACGGTTCCGTTGACGGGGGCGGTGGTGGTGTCGACGCCGAGCGACGTGGCGCTCGAGGATGCGCGGAAGGCGCTCGAGATGTTCCACCAGGTGCGCGTGGAGGTGCTGGGGATTGTGGAGAACATGAGTTCTTTCCACTGCCCACACTGTGGAGAGGAGATCGACATCTTCTCGAAGGGCGGGGCGGAGCGGACGGCGGCGCAGTTCGGAGTGGAGTTTCTGGGGTCGCTCGAGCTGGATCCGTCGATCCGGAAGGGTGGCGATCGCGGCATGCCGGTGTCGTTGGGCGGAGCGGAGAGCGATGCGGGTGGAGGATTCTTTGCCGTGGCAAAGAAGGTTGTTCTTGCGGCGGAGCGGGTGTCGGCGCAGGGTGGAGGGGTTCTGGAGATCGAGTAGGGGTTGACGGATTCGGTAGAATAGGTGAGTGAGGTTCACTGAGGTCTTGCCCTCGGTGACCTGCCGGAGGTTCCATGGCGGATGCGGAGCGTATTACGGCGCGACAACGGGCGATCCTGGCCGCCATCATTGAGGGCTATGTCGATACGGGCGAGCCAGTTGGTTCGGGAACGATAGCTCGGATGCATGCGGGACTGGGAATGAGTTCGGCAACGGTGCGCAATGAGATGGCGGCGCTCGCGGAGGCGGGATTGCTCGAGCAGCCACACACGTCGGCGGGTCGGGTCCCGACGGCGCGGGCGTTCCGGATGTATGTCGACGATCTAAGCGGTGTTGCAAGGAAAGGAGTTCCGGTGCAGTCGCGGCCGGAGATCGATTCTCGCTTTGCCGGCGTGGCGGGGACGGAGGCGCTTTTGGAGCGCACCAGCCACGTGTTAGCCACGCTTTCGAGTGGTGTCGGCGTGGCGATTGCGACGGTAGCCGATGGTGATCTGCTGGAGCACGTGCACTTTTCGCGGCTGGCGCCGGCGCGGGTGCTGGCGGTGGTGGTGACCAGCAGCGGGATGGTGCGGGACCGGGTGCTGGCCTTGCCGAGGGACTTCGAGATGCGGGAGCTCGAGGCGGCAGCGGCGTTTTTGAACGAGAGCTTTCGCGGATGGAGTGTGGAGCGGGTAAGGTCGGAGCTGGCCCGGCGGGTGGAGCAGGAACGCAGCGAGTATCAACGGATGCTGGCAGCGGTGGAGCAGCTGTGGGCGGGAGCGGTTCCCGAGACGATCCTGCAGGCGGTATATGTCGGCGGCGTAGGGAACCTGGTGATGGGGGTGGCGAGCGAGGCCGACCGGGATCGGCTGCGTGAGGTGCTGTCGGCGCTTGAGGCGAAGCAGAGGCTGGTGGAGCTGTTGAACGCGTACATCGATGCGCGGCAGGAGAGCGTGCGTGTGGTCTTCGACCTGGGGGAGCAGGCGCCGGAGATGGCCGGCCTGGTCTTGATTGCGGCGCCGGCGCGGGTGGGCGGCGAGCAAAGGGGGACGGTGGGCGTGATTGGGACGAAGCGGATTGACTACGAGAGGACCATGAACACGGTGAGTTATATCGCGGGTGCCTTCGACCGCATGCTGCATCCGACGCTGTAGAGGGCGGGGGACAGGCGGCTTGATACCGAACGGGATGGGGCGACATCTAACGTAGATCGGACGGCAAGAGAAATCCGGCGTGCCGTTTCTTCGGGGGCCGGGTACGGTTTTGAGGTGGGGTGCCGATGGAGACGCAGTGGGAGAAGGTCGCGCGATGGGCGCGGATGGGCAACAATAAGAGGGATGATGCGATGACGAGTGAGGGATCCATGCAGGATGAGTTCACGGAACGGGGAAGCGCGGTTGAGGAGATGCAGGAGCCGGAGTATGGGAACGCTGGGGCTGAGGGGGAGGAGTCGGCGGCCCCGGGCGGCGTCGTCTCCAGCGCGGATCTGGAGCAGGCCAGGGGCGAGCGGGATCAGTTGCGGGACAGGCTGGCGCGCCTGCAGGCGGAGTTCGACAATGCCCGAAAGCGCGAGAGCAAGGAGCGCCAGGACGCGCGGGACTATGCCATCCAGGGCGCGGTGGAACCGTTTCTGGGCGTGATGGACAACTTCAACCTGGCGCTCAAGGCGGAAGCGTCCGCCGAGCAGTTGAAGTCGGGCGTGGAGATGATCCTCAAGCAGATGGACGATGCCCTGCGCGGGCTGAATGTGCAGATGGTCGAGACGGTTGGGGCGCAGTTCGATCCACGCGTCCATGAGGCGTTGGGCAGCATTGAGACGAAGGAGTTTCCGGACCACCAGGTCGTGGAGGAGATTCGGCGCGGGTACAAGCTGCGCGAAAAGCTGCTGCGTCCGGCGCTGGTGCGGATCGCGAGCAATCCGGATCAGGTGAGTGACTGAGGCCCGGGCGTGGGACTAGGGATCAGAAGGCAGACCGCGGCTGTGGATTTGCGCGGCGGATATTGAGTCAGGGAAACAAGAAAGAATTCAAGAGATGAGTGCGACGGCAAACGTGACGAAGCTTGATTTTTATGAGGTACTGAGTGTTTCGCGGGATGCGAGCGATGCGGAGCTGAAGACGGCTTACCGAAAGCTGGCCATGCAGTATCACCCGGATCGCAACCCGAACAACCCGGCGGCCGAGGAGCAGTTCAAGAGCTGCAGCGAGGCGTACCAGGTGCTCAGCGACCCGGAGAAGCGGGCGGCGTACGATCGCTACGGCCATGCCGCGTTCAGCGGCGGCGGACCGGCCGCGGGGGGGCCGTTCGGCGGCGGCGGGTTCAGCGGAAATCCGCAGGACCTGGGGGATATCTTCGGCGACCTGTTCGGGGAGATGTTCTCGGGCGGCGGCGGTGGAGGCAGAAAGACGTCGCGCGTGCAGCGCGGTCGCGATGTGCGGTATGACCTTACGCTTGAGTTCGAAGAGGCGGTCTTCGGCAAGGAGCGGGAGATCACGGTGCGCCGATTGGATGTGTGCGGGGAATGCAAAGGGACGGGCGCAGCCAAGGGCAAGCCCCCGATCACGTGTACGCAGTGCGGCGGGCGTGGTCAGCAGAGGTTTCAGCAGGGGTTCTTCTCGGTGGCGCGCACGTGTGCTGTCTGCCAGGGACCAGGAACGCTGATTGTGGATCCGTGCCAGGTTTGCCGGGGCGAGACGCGGGTGGCGAAGGAGCACACGATCAGCGTGAAGGTGCCGGCGGGCGTGGAGCAGGACACGCGCATACGCTACGGAGGCGAGGGCGAGGCCGGGAAGTTCGCAGGTCCCGCGGGCGACCTGTACGTGGTGCTGAAGGTGAAGCCGCACGCGTTCTTTGAGCGGGACGGCGATGACCTGCACTGTGTGCTGCCGATCAGCTTTCCGCAGGCGTCGCTGGGGACGGAGATCGACATCCAGACGCTGGATGGGGCGGAGTCGATCAAGGTTCCGGAGGGGACGCAGAGCGGACGGGAGTTCAAGCTGCGCGGGAAGGGCGTGCCGCACCTGAATGAGCGCGGGAAGGGCGACCTGATCGTGGAGGTGCGGGTCGAGACCCCAAGCAAGATGACGAAGCAGCAGAGAGACCTGATTCGGCAGTTGGGGGAGACGATGACGGTAAACAATGCGCCGCACGCGCGTGGGCTGTTCGAGAAGGTGAAGGAGATCTTCAGCTAGGCGGCGCTGGTTTGCAATCTGGAAGGGCCCGGGCTTCGGCCCGGTTTTCTGCGTCTGCAGCCAAGTCAGAGGTGGGCCCAGTGGATGCGGAATCGCGGGGCTCGCAGGGGAGGACGGGGGATTCAGGAGAGGTGGGCGCCGGCGATGGCAACGGCGGCGACTGCGGCGGTTTCGGCGCGGAGGATGCGTTGGCCCAGGGTGACGGGCTGCCAGGCGTGGTCGAGGAAGAGTTGCATTTCTTCGGGTGTCCAGCCGCCCTCCGGGCCGATGGCGAGGGCAATCTCGGGCGCGGTGGCTTGCTGGAGGGCCTCCGCGAGCGGAAGGGACTGTTCGAGCTCGCTGAGGAGGATGCGGGTGGGGCTCTGCTCGGTGGCGAGGGCGACCTTGAGCGAGGTGGGATCGGCGATCTCGGGGACGGAGGTGCGGCGGGACTGCTTGGAGGCTTCAAGAGCGATGCGCCGCCAGCGTTCGACCCGTTTGGGCGCGGCCTCCGTGAGGTGCTTTTCGGTGCGGCGGGCGAGGATGGGCGTGATCCGGGCGACGCCGAGCTCGGTCGCCTTCTCGATGCCCCACTCGAGGTGGTCGAACTTGAAGACGGCCAGCAGCAGGTGAAGCGGGAGGGCGGTGTCGGACGCGAGCTCCTCGTGGAGCGTGAGGTGGATCTGCTCGGGGGAGGAAGCTGTGGACGGGACGATGCTGGTGATCTCGGCGCGGTGGAGAAAGCCGTTGGCGACGATGTCATAGATCTGGCCCGGTTTGGCGCGAAGGACGCGAGCGAGGTGGGCGGCCTGGTCGCCGGTGAGGGTAGCTGTGGTCTCGGTCCAGGTGTCGGCGATGAAGCGGCGGCGAGTCATGGGGAGGTTCTCAGGTCTCTGTGGGGGAGGTCTCAGTCAGGGCTGGGCGGGGGTGAGATTGGGGATATCGGCGGTAAGGGGTGGCTGGTGGTAGAGGTCAATGGCTACCGTGGCGTTCTGGCGTTTGTCCCACAGGTCGCGGGTGCCGGGGAAGTGCAGGACGATGTAGCCCTCGGCGCTTTGGCCGGGTTCGATCCTGGTCTCGCGGTAGAGGGGTTTGGCGCCTCGGGCGTCGGCCAGCTTTTTGAGAGCGGGAAAGGTGGTGAAGAGGTTGACGAGGTCGGGCTTCTCGATAGCACTGGTGGTGAGGGCGGTGGTTTCGGCGGGGGAGCCGGGGTTGAAGGAGGCGCGGAAGTCCTTGAGGAAGAGGGGCAGGCGGAGGTGGTTGGTCAAACGGAGGTTGGCGAGGATGTAGAGGTCGTCCTGGGCCTGATCGCTGTTGAGGACGATGGAGTTGGATTTGAAGACGATGTGGGACGGGTAGACGTCCGTTCGGGTGACCGCGACGTCGGCGGTGGAGTGCGGGGTGTAGTGGAGGACGGCGAACAGGGCAGCGGCGAGGACCGCGAGCGCGAGGAGGATAGGGACGGCGAGGTTGCGGCGCGCGGGTTGCGAAAAAGAGAGTTCTGCCACCGCTTGAGGATAGCAGCGTGAATGCCGGCCGAGGTGGGGACGGCTGACGCGTGGGTCCAAGGCTGTGGGTGCGATGGACAGCCGAGCCTGGATGGCGGGTTGACGCCGGGGCTACTCGGGGATGTGGGCGTCGGCCTCGATCTCGACATGCCAGGCGGGGTTGAGGAGAGCTGCGACGACCACCATGGTGGCGGCGGGGCGGGTGATGGAGAAGAACTTGCCGTGGATGCGGGCGATCTCTTCCCAGTCCCGCGGGTGCGTGAGGTAGACGCGGGTGCGGACGACGTGCTCGATGGAGGAGCCGGCCTCTTTGAGGGCTGCGGCGATGATGGTGAGACACTGCTCGGTCTGGGTTGCGGGGTCGGCGTCGTCCGCGCCGACGGGCCCGGTTCCGGAGACGTAGACGTGCGGGCCGACGCGAACGGCGCGGGAAAAAGCCGATCACGGGCTCGTAGGGGCTGCTGCCAGGGATGTTTTTGCGGATCATGCTTGTTTTGGATGTCTCCCGGATGCGAGATCTGCAGAGACTGCTGGAAACGAAGATGCTCCCCGTCTCGTCTGAAGAAGCAGGACGTTTGTCTAGGGAGCGGATCGAGGGTGCGTCCGGGGGTTTGAAGATGGCGGGTTTGGTGAGGTCTGCGTGGATGCTGGTTGCGGGGAGCCTGGTTCTGGGTGTGATCACGGGCTGCGGGGGATCGAGCGGGGACTTCGGCCTCGGTGTGAGCCCGCGCGTGGTGGCGATGGCGACAGGGTCGACGACGCAGATCAGCGTTGCGACCACGGGGGTGAACGGATTTACCGGCGTTGTGGCCGTGACGTTGACGGGGCTGCCGGCGGGTGTGACGGCGAGCCCGTCGACTCTGAGCCTGGCGCCGGGAGCGGCGCAGACCGTTACCTTGAGCGCAGGGGTCTCGGCCCAGGCCGGCACCGGGACGCTGACCCTGACCGGGAGCTCCGGCTCGCTCACCCATACGGCGACCGTGGCCGTCACGGTCGCTCTCCCGCCGCCGCCACCGGCTGACTTCTCGCTGGGGGTCACACCGCAGATCGAGACGATCGTGGATGGAGCCCCGGGGTCGCAGATCACGTTGCAGGCGACACCGACGAACGGATTTACAGGGACGGTTACGGTCACGGTAAGTGGGCTGCCGACGGGCGTCACCATCTCGCCGACGACGTTGAATCTCGTTCCGGGAGCTGCGCAGAGTTTGAGTCTTGTTGCGGCTGACAAAGCTCCAGCGGGATCGGCAACGGTCCTGTTTACGGGCAGCTCTGGCGCCCTGTCCCATACGGCGACGATCAAGTTGACGGTCGCCGCCGCGCCGCCGCCGGCCGCGACTTCGGCCGATGTGACGACCTACCACTATGACAACACGCGAGCAGGTCTGAACGCGCAAGAGACCACGTTGACGCCTTCCAATGTGAACTCGGCGAGCTTTGGTCTGGTTGGCGCGTACTCGGTGGATGGAAAGGTGGACGCGCAACCGCTGTACGTCGGCAATCAGGCGCTGCCGAATGGCACGGCGACGCGCCTGGTCAACGTGGTGTACGTGGCGACCGAGCATGACAGTGTGTATGCGCTCGACGCGGCGACAGGGGCGCAGATCTGGAGAGCCTCCGTGCTGGGGGCGGGGGAGACGCCGAGCGACGGACGGAGCTGCGGCCAGATTGTGCCGGAGATCGGCATCACATCGACCCCGGTGATCGACCGGTCGCAGGGACCGAATGGAACCATCTTTGTGGTTGCGATGACCAGGGATGGAAGCGGCCGGTACCATCAGCGGCTGCATGCGCTGGATCTGACGACGGGGGCAGAGCTTGGGGGAAGCCCGAAGGAGATCGCGGCGAGCTATCCGGGGAGCGGCGCGAACAGCCAGAACGGCAGGGTGGTCTTCGATCCGGGGCAGTACGCGGAGCGGGTCGGGCTGCTGCTGCTGAATGGGACGATCTACATGGGGTGGACCAGCCACTGCGACATCAGGCCGTATACGGGCTGGGTAATGGGCTATAGCGAGAGCACGCTGCAGCAGACCACCGTCCTGAACCTGACGCCAAACGGGAGCGAGGGATCGATCTGGATGAGCGGGTATGGTCTGGCGGGGGATACCACCGGAAACATCTACCTGCTGGATGCGAACGGGACGTTGGATAGCGGACTGGACGCCAACGGGTTTCCGAGCGAGGGCGACTATGGCAATGCGATGCTGAAGCTGAGCACCACGGGTGGGCTGAAGGTGAGCGACTTCTTCGAGCCCTACAACACGGCAGCGGAGTCAGCCTCGGACAGGGACCTGGGATCGGGCGGCGCCATGCTGCTCCCGGATGTCACGGACGCGGCGGGTGTTGTTCGCCATCTGGTGGTCGGCGCGGGCAAGGATGGAAATATCTATGTCGGGGATCGCGATAACCTGGGCAAGATCAAGCCGGGCGCGGTGGACAACCGTACTCTGTATCAGGAGATCGCGAACGCGCTGCCCAACGGCGCATTCTCAGGACCGGCCTACTTCAACAACACCGTGTATTACGCCGGCGTAAATGACGTGCTTAAGGCGTACACCATCAGCAACGGGCTGTTGAGCACGACACCGACGAGCCAGTCGGGAACGAGCTTTGCGTATCCGGGGTCCACGCCCAGCGTGTCGGCGAACGGGACGCAGAACGGGATTGTGTGGGCTGTGGAGAGCGGGACGAGTGCGGCGGGGGTGCTCCATGCGTACGACGCGACAAACCTGGGGCGCGAGCTCTACAACAGCAGACAGGCCGCGAATGGGCGAGATGGGTTTGGGGCGGGCAACAAGTTCATTACGCCCGTGGTGGCCGGTGGGAGGGTCTTTGTCGGAACAACCAATGGGGTGGCGGTGTTCGGCTTGTTGACGCCCTGAGCGACTCTGGCTTTCCGCGTACCCCGCGAAGCTGTGCGCCCCCCTGCGTTCGCCTTCGCCTTGACCGCGCCTCCCACACCCCCGGTCTTCACCTTGATCCACCCCAAAACACACCCGCCCTGAATAGCCGCCCTAGCTCCGAAAGGTCTAGCATAGAGACGGACGCGCCATCCACCGCGCGCAAACCTCTGCGAGGATTCACATGCCCACCAAGGTAGGGAGCAGCTCCCGGCCATCTGCATCAGCCGCCGCCATCCAATCCGACATCCCCCAGCCGAACGGTTCACAACCCGCCTCCAGCACCCCGGACCGTGAGCAGGTCTTCGACCTCTTCCGCCGCTGGGGCTACCTCCAGGCCAACCTCGATCCCCTCGGCCAGTACCTGGCCCCGGAACCCTTCCCCACAGTCGCTCCCGAAGGCGAGGCCGCCCGGGAGGCTCGGGGCTTCTACTGCTCCAACATCGGCGTCGAGTTCATGCACATCAGCAACCCCGAGCAGCGCCAATGGCTCGAGCAGCAGCTCGAACAGGTCCCGGAGCCAGTCGACCGGAAGCGCATCCTCACCGGCCTCCTCCGCGCCGACCTCTTCGAGCAGGTCATCCAGGCCCGCTACCTCGGCACCAAACGCTTCTCGCTCGAAGGCCTCACCGCCCTCATCCCCTTCCTCGACCAGCTCTTCACCTCCGCCGCCGAGCACGGCGTCACCACCTGCGTCTTCGGCATGAGCCATCGCGGTCGCCTCAACGTCATGGCCAACATCATCAGCCGGCCCGCCTCCGAGATCTTCACCAAGTTCGAGGACGTCGACCCTCGCTCTACCCTGGGCGGCGGCGACGTCAAGTACCACATCGGCGCCACCGGCAGCTTCCACGCGCCGGCCGGCCAAACCGTCGCGCTGCACCTGGTTTCGAACCCCAGCCACCTCGAGGCCGTCAACCCCGTCGTAATGGGCCGCGCCCGCGCCAAGCAGGAGCGCATCAACGCCGCCGTCCACGCCGAGCAGGCCAGCAGCGCAACCGAGCAGACCCGCACCTCCACCGGCCAGCCCCTCGCACCCCGGCCCGGCCGCGACCAGGTCCTCCCCCTCATCATCCACGGCGACGCTGCCTTTGCCGGCCAGGGCATTACCGCCGAGAGCCTCAACATGGCCAGCCTCCACGGCTTTGATGTCGGCGGCACCGTCCACATCATCGTCAACAACCTCCTCGGCTTCACCGCCGTCCCCACCGAGTCCAACTCCTCCCGCTTCTCGACCGACATCGCCAAGCGCCTTCCCGTCCCCATCTTTCACGTCAACGCCGAAGATCCCGAAGCCGTCGTCCGCATCGCCCGCATCGCCGCCGAGTTCCGCCAACGCTTCCACACCGATGTTGTCATCGACCTCATCGGCTACCGCCGGCACGGCCATAGCGAGGTCGACGACCCCACCGTCACCCAGCCCCGCCGCTACGCCATCATTAAGGACCACCCTCCCCTCTTCCAGATCTACGCAAAGGAGATCGGCGCCGACACGGCCGCCGAGGTCGCCGCCTCCCAGGCCGAGTTCCTCGAAGCCCAGAAGGAAGCTACTCGCGCCGAGCACATCCCGCACTTCGCCCAGCTCCCCGCTTACTGGGGCAAGTACCACGGCGGCGACTTCAAGCCCTCGGACAAGGTCTCCACAGGTCTCCCCGCGGAGAAGGTGAACGATCTCGTCCGGGCCCTCACCCGCTACCCCGAAACCTTCCATATCCATCCCAAGGTCCAGAAGCTCTTGGAACAGCGCGCCGAGATGGGCTCAGGCAAGCGCCCCTTCGACTACGGCCTGGCTGAGCTGGTCGCCTTCGCCTCCCTCGTCGAGGCGGGCACCCCCGTCCGCCTCACCGGCCAGGACTCCGAACGCGGCACCTTCAACCAGCGCCACTCCGTCCTCACTGACATCGAGACCGAGCAAAAGTACATCCCGCTGCAGCACATCGAGGTTGGCCAGGCCCGCTTCGAGATCTACAACTCCTTCCTCTCCGAGGCCGCCGTCCTCGGGTTCGAGTACGGCTTCGCCCGCGACTACCCCGAGGCGCTCGTCCTCTGGGAGGCCCAGTTCGGCGACTTCGCCAATGGCGCGCAGATCATCATCGACCAGTTCATCGCCGCCGGCGAGGCCAAGTGGGGCCTGCTCTCCGGCGTCACCATGCTCCTTCCGCACGGCTACGAGGGTCAGGGCCCCGAGCACTCGAGCGCCCGCATCGAGCGCTACCTCCAGCTTTGCGCCAACGACAACATGCAGGTCGCCCAGCCGTCGAACGCCGCGCAGTACTTCCACCTGCTCCGCCGCCAGGCCCTCCAGCCCTGGAAGAAGCCGCTGATCGTCTTCACCCCGAAGAGCATGCTCCGCCACCCCGACGCCTCGTCCACGCTGGCTGACCTCGCCCTGCCCGGATTTCAGAACGTCCTCCCTGACAACGACGTCAAAGCACCCCGCCGGCTGCTCATCACCAGCGGCAAGATCGGCCACAACCTCCGCGTCGAGCGTGAAAAGCGCAAGGACATGAGCGTCGCCATCATCTTCCTCGAGCAGCTCTACCCCTGGCCTGAAGCCGACCTCCAGGCCGCCATCGACCAGCACCCCGAAGCCCGCGAGATCATCTGGGTGCAGGAAGAGCCCGCCAACATGGGAGCCCTCTCCTTCGTCATGCCCCAGCTCCGCCGCATGATCGGCGATCGCGCCGTCCTCAGCATCAAGCGCCACCCGACCGCCAGCCCAGCCACCGGCTCCGCCAAGGCCCACGAGCTCGAAGAAAAAGCGCTCATCGACCTCGCCCTCGGGGGTCCCCGCTAAACGGCGGCGCATCAGGGCAAAGCCGTCCTCCTGGCAGCCTGGGTAAAGCCCCCGGGTCTTCGGAGCGCAGTACCCGACCCGGAAAGCTACACCCAGCAACAGAAAAGGCCCCGACAGACCCGGGGCCTTTCCTCTATGAGAGCCGCTCCGCTACTGCCCAGCCCCCCTGGACCTAGACCTTGTAGCCCGTCCCGCGACAAGCCGGAGCGTATAGCACCGCTCCAAGTGACCAGGCAGAACACTTTGGAGGACACTGCAGGCGATAATGATTGCGTTTCCCTAAAGCGAACGCTAAAGTGGGGTTGCTTAGTGGAAACTTTTTCCTAACTAGAGAAAAAAGATCTCTAAAAGCGCATCAGCTTGCAGATGTTGCAACTTCCAGCATCCCATGTGTCTGATTTTGCGGAGAAATGAGCCATCCTAGATCCTGCAGAGTTTTGCGCAAGATGGCTGCTCAAGTGCATACGTGTACGAGCATAAGACATACCCTCCGGGTGAACCAATGCGTCGCATGATTCTTTTTTCTCTAGCTTTGATTCTCGTCGCCTCTGCCTCCAAAGGCCTTGCCTCTACCGATTGTGAGAAGTGGCTTGCCGAGTACAAGCAGAACTTGGCTCACAAGGCCAGTGTTCAGCGCGCGCTCGACGCACGTCGGCGTGCTCGCAACTATGCCAGGAAGAAGGTAGCGCACCTGATCGCTCCGGCCAGGGTTCCCGGCCCGCATCCGCTCAAGGTGTCAAGCACGCGGCCGCACCTCACGCCGGCGCAGATGTTGAAGCGCTTCGACCTCCTCTGTGGCGATCTTCCCCTGGAGGCGACCAACCAGGTGCTGGATGGCAGGATGGCGCCGGACGAGTTCATCTCCGAGACGGCCTTCGGCGGTCCGGTGGACACGGAACTGGTGCCGCCCAGCGACAATCTCCTCGCCTCCGCGGACACACCGGCTTATACGCCTGTAGGTCTGTCGCCGGGGGGAGACACGGGCTTCTCACCCTCCTTCCCCGTGTACGGACCTGTCCCAACCGGCGGAGGCTTTGCCTCGCCACCCGCTGTGATTCCTCCCGTCTCGGCGGTGCCTGAGCCAGGCAGCATCGTCCTGATCCTGACCGGCGCAGCAGGTGCAACCGGATTGATTCGCCGTCGACGCACAGCCGCCTGACTCCTGCTTGTACGCCGTAAGCCTTGTATGTCGGTAAGCCAGGAGCCTGGAGGCACGAGCTCCTGGCTTACCGCACCTGTGAGAGGCTTCAAAACGATCAAAACCTGTTAAAGAAAAAAGTTAGGTCTTAAAGAGGAAACCCACGCAGCGCGGTGGGGGCTGTTGCGTGGGTATTCCGGTACAGCAACGAAGTGGGTGGACTTCGTTATGACCGACTCAACCCGAAGGGAGTCTTGCCACTCCCCAAATCTAACGGCAGGGCGACCATATGTCAAGCCCATTCCCCCATCTTCCCGGGGGGAATGGAGCCCGATCTCAATATCCGCCCGGAGCCTTGGGAGAGGGTCTTTCCATGGCAGCCTCTCCTGCCCAGGTTAGGCGGCGGATAGCCGGGCCGTCAGCCGTTTCTGCCGTTCTGTCTGGACTCTGAAGCTTGCCAACGGGGTTCGAACGCCCAAAAAGAAAGGGGCGCCCCGGCAGATCTCGCCAGGACACCCCATCCAACCTTCGCGGCTAAACGACACTAAGCGCCAGACCGCTGGGCTTCTCCTCGCCATCGGACGTGAGCGGCCGGTAAAACAGCTGGTTGTTGTCCAGGTACACCTCGAGAAACGCCGGCCGCTGCGTGATTCCGCCCGCGATCAGAGCCTCGGACAGCGGATCCTCGACAAACCTCTGTAGCGCCCTGCGCAGAGGCCGCGCACCGTAGCTTCGGTCCGTCACCGTCTTCTCGAGAATCCATCGCTTCGCCTCGTCGTTCACGCTCAGCGTGATCGCCTTATGCACCAGGTTGACATTCAGCTGCTGCACCAGGAGCTCCAGAATCTGCATGAGGTCTGCATCCGACAACGCTGTAAAGATGATCATCTCGTCCAGGCGGTTGATGAACTCCGGGTTGAAGGTGCGCTTGACCTCGCCCTTGACCAACTCCTCCATCTTCTCCAGAACCACATCCTCCATTCGCGACTGGAAGCCCAGACCCTCACGCTTCATCAGGTGCTTGGCGCCGATGTTCGACGTCATGATGATGATCGTGTTCTTGAAGTCGACCGTGTTTCCAAGGCCGTCCGTCAGCTGCCCATCCTCAAACACCTGCAGCAGCAGGTTGAACACGTCCGGATGCGCCTTCTCGACCTCGTCCAGCAGAACCACGGAGTACGGTGACCGCTTAACCCGTTCGGTCAGCTGTCCACCCTCCTCGTAGCCCACGTATCCCGGAGGCGATCCGATCAGCTTCGACACGGAATGCTTCTCCATGAACTCCGACATGTCGAACCGGATCAGGCTCTTCTCGCTGCCGAACAGGAACTGCGCCAGCGTCCGCGCCATCTCCGTCTTTCCAACGCCCGTCGGTCCAAGGAACAGGAAGCTGCCGATCGGCCGCGCAGGATTCTTCAACCCGGCACGGGACCGCCGAATCGCCCGCGCCAGCGCCGAAATCGCCTTTTCCTGCGAGATCACGCGCTTGTGGAGCTCTTCCTCGACCCGCAGCAGCCGCTGCGTCTCCTCTTCCTTCAGAGACGTGATCGGCACGCCCGTCCATCGGCTCACGACATCCTCGATATCCTCGCGCGTCACGATGCCCGCCGAAGAGTCGTCGAGGTGGTACTTGTCCCGCATCGCCCGCAGATTCTCCCGCTCCTTGCGCTCCTCGTCCGAGTAGAACCGGGCTTTCTCGAACTCGTGATTCGCAATCGCGTTCTCCATCCGGTGCACGATGAACTTGATCCGCTTCTGGATCTCGGTCAGCTCCTCGGGCAGCGAGGTCTGGCGGAGCTTCACCCGCGCCCCCGCCTCGTCGATCAGATCGATCGCCTTATCCGGCAGGAACCGGTCCGGGATGTACCGGCTGGAATGCGACACTGAAAAGTTGATCGCCTCATCCGTGTAGCTCACCGCGTGGAACTTCTCGTACTTGTCCTTGATGCCCATGATGATCTTGACCGCATCCTCCTCGTTCGGAGGCGGAACCTTGACCGCCTGGAACCGCCGCTCAAGCGACCGATCCTTCTCGATCGACTTCCGGTACTCGGCCGGCGTCGTCGCCCCGATGCACTGGATCTCACCGCGAGACAACGCCGGCTTCAGGATGTTCGCCGCATCGAGCGAACCCTCCGCCGACCCGGCCCCTACCAGCGTATGCAGCTCGTCGATGAACACGATGGAGTTCTGATTCTCCATCAGCTCCTTCATGATCGTCTTCAGCCGTTCTTCGAACTGTCCGCGATACTTCGTTCCCGCAACGATCAGCGACAGATCGAGCGCCAGCACCTTCTTGTCGGCCAGAAAGCTCGGGACCTCGCCGTCCGCGATCTTCTGCGCCAGGCCTTCCACGATCGCCGTCTTGCCCACGCCTGGCTCGCCGATCAGTACCGGGTTGTTTTTCGTGCGGCGGCACAGAATCTGGATCACACGATCCACCTCCGTGTCCCGCCCGACCAGCGGATCCAGCTGCTGGTCCATCGCCGACTGCGTCAGGTCGCGGCTGAACTCCGCCAGCATGCTCTGCTCCTGCCGTCCGCTCCCGGAGCCCTGCTTGCCCGCCGCGGGCGCCTTCTCCTGCGTCGTCCGCTGCAGCTCCTCACGAATCGCCGGCAGCCGCAGGCCGCGCTCCGTCAGGATCTCCGCCGCAAAGCACTTCTCCTCCCGCAGCAACCCCAGCAGCAGATGCTCCGTCCCGATATGTTTGTGGCTCAGCCGCTCCGCCTCCTCGGCGGCATACGCCAGCACCCGCTTGCACTCGTTCGAGAGCGGCAGGTCGACCGACGTCGACACCTTCTCCCGCACCGTCGTGTGCTGCTCAATCTGCTTCCGTATCGACTCCACCGACGCGTGCGACCGCAGGAAGCGGTTGGTCAGCGCCTTGTCCTCACGCAGTAGACCCAGCAGCAGGTGCTCTGTCTCGATATAAGGCGACCCAAACTGACTCGCCTCGTAACGCGCAAAGAAAATTACGCGCCGCGCCTTCTCCGTGTAGCGTTCGAACATGTTCTCCCCTTCGAACCGGCCGTCGACTCAGCCCGAAGACCAAGACAACCCCGTTGGTCACCTACCCATCCATCCGCGTTGACCGCTCGCGGCGGACACTCAGGCCCCATCCGTCGCCGGATAGAGACCCTCCACAACATCTAGTGTATTCCCCCGTGAACATACGGAGAAAGCGTTAGAGGCATTATCCCCCTTAGGTACCTGTGCAGGATCACAAACCCCAGCGCAGACATCCGCCAAAGGTGGGATTGCCGTTCCAGAATGGGCCAGGCGGTACAGTGGTACTCGGCGCTGGCGAGTTCGACCAGCCGGAGACACGCCGCATGCCCGATCCGCTCCTTATCGCCCAGACCGAAGCCGCTCCACCCGAGTTTGTCAGCCTCCTGCCTGGCATGGCCAACCGCCACGGCCTAGTCGCCGGGGCCACCGGCACCGGCAAGACCGTCACCCTCCAGGTCATGGCCGAGGCCTTCTCCCGCATCGGCGTCCCCGTCTTCGCCGCCGACGTCAAGGGCGACCTCTCCGGCATCTCGGAACCCGGCACGCCCAGCCCCAAGCTCAACGCCCGCCTCGAACGCCTCAACCTCTCCGGCTTCCAACTCGAGCCCACCCCCGTCACCCTCTGGGACGTCTTCGGTCAGCAAGGGCACCCCATCCGCGCCACCATCTCCGAGATGGGGCCGCTTCTGCTCTCCCGCATCCTCAACCTCAACGACATCCAGTCCGGCGTCCTCAATCTCGTCTTCAAGATCGCCGACGACAACGGCCTGCTTCTCCTCGACCTTAAAGACCTTCAGGCCACACTGGGGTACGTCGGCGAAAACTCCGCCACCTACCAAAAGGAGTATGGCAACATCTCCGCCGCCTCGGTCGGCGCCATCCAGCGCGGCTTGGTGACCCTGGCCACCCAGGGCGGCGACATCTTCTTCGGCGAGCCCGCGCTCGACATCGCCGACCTCCTCCAGACCGATCCCGCCACCGGCCACGGCATCGTCAACCTCCTCGCCGCCGACCGCCTCATGCAGTCCCCGCAGCTCTACAGCACGTTTCTCCTCTGGCTCCTCTCCGAACTCTTCGAGCACCTGCCCGAGGCTGGCGATCTCGAGAAACCCAAGCTCGTCTTCTTCTTCGACGAGGCCCACCTCCTCTTCACCGACGGCACCGCCGTCCTCCGCTCCCGCATCGAGCAGGTCATCCGTCTGATCCGATCCAAGGGCGTTGGTGTCTTCTTCGTCACCCAAAACCCCATCGACATCCCCGACACCGTCCTCGGCCAGCTCGGCAACCGCGTCCAGCAAGCCCTTCGCGCCTTCACCCCGCGCGACCAGAAGGCCGTCCGCTCCGCCGCCGACACCTTCCGCCCCAACCCCGCGCTCGACACCGCGACCGTCATCACCCAGCTCGAGGTCGGTGAAGCCCTGGTGAGCTTCCTCGACCAGAAGGGTACCCCTGGCATCGTCCAGCGCGCCGTCATCTACCCGCCTCACGGCCAGATCGGCCCCATCACCCCCGACCAACGCCGGCAACGGATGCAGAGCTCGATCGTCGCCGGCGTCTACGACACCCCAGTCGACCGCGAAAGCGCCTATGAGCGCATCAAAAACCGTGCCGCCGCGTCTCCCACCCCCGCCGCCAGCTCCAACCCCACCTGGGTTCCGCCCCAACCCTGGATCCCCCGAGAGGCCAGCCCCTCCGCTCAGACCACCTCCACCCAGCCTCCTTCCGCCGGCAGCTACTGGACTCGGCAGTCGGGGCAGGGAAGCCAGACCTCAGGCAGCGCCCAGCAGTCCTTTCCACCGCCCGCCGCCCCACCTGGCGCCTCCGTCGCCAGCTCCATCCTGGGCGGCCTCACCTCGCTCCTCGCCGGCTCAACTGGCCCACGCGGCGGCCACCACGAAGGCCTCGCCGAGGTCATGATGAAGTCCGCCGCGCGCTCTACCGGCACCGCCATCAGCCGCCAGATCGTCCGCGGCGTCCTCGGCTCCATCCTCGGCGGCGGACGCCGCTGACAACATCGCGTCGGACGCGACTAACGTCGGCGAGGACGTGAAGGAGTACCTGCCTAACGGAGCTTGATCGTAAGGTCGATCTTCTTCGTCGCGTGTGCGTCAAACAAACTCAACGTCCTCGTCTTCGAGTGCTGCCCCCGGTACGTCGACCAGACGCTGTAGTCGGTGTCGCCACCCAGGCGCTTGAAGCTGTACCGCCCACTCTGATCCGTAATGTACGAGAGGATGCTATGGGTGCTCTGATTCTCCACCTCCACCACGGCCCCCTTCAACGGTTCATGGTGCCGATCCGTCACCGTACCCTGAAGATTGCGAAAGGACCTTTGCGCCCCTAGCTCCGAGCCCGGAAACAGAACCGCCGCCCCGCAGAGCAGCAGCAAAAGCGCTGCTCTCCATATCGCCAACCTTCGCCCTCCCTCTTCGGCCATCGACGCCCTCCCCTAACTCTGCACAGCAAAACAGCAGCGCAACTCGCCTTGGAGCCGACCTCTCGGACCAGCTTACGCTGCCCACCGCCAGGCACACAGGTCCAATGCCCTTCAAACGGAGAAGGAAATGGATCTCCCATTCGCTATCCTGAGAGGCATATGCCCTTCCCTATCAAAGTCTGCGCCGTGTGCTCGGAAGAGTTCGAACTGAAGCCCGACAAACCTGGCTTCAGCAATCGCTGCCTGGAGTGCAGCACAGAGGAGCCAGGCAACACCGGGAGTAAGACCCGCATGGACGCTGACGAGCGCCGATCCCAGACCGAAGCGAACGAGGCCAGACGCAAGGCCATGAAGGAACTCCTCTACCGCAAGGATAGCTAAATTCGCCCGCCATAATCCCGCCGGGGTACCGCGTCACACTGCCACCAGTCGCCCCTCCCGCAGCCGCAACACCCGGTCACACCTCCGCGCAAACTCCATGCTATGCGTTACCACCACACTCGCCAGTCCATGCGCTCCATGCATCCGCTGGATCAGCCCAAACACTGCCTCCGCCGTCCGCTCGTCCAGATCCCCCGTCGGCTCATCCGCCAGCAGCACCTTCGGCTCGGTCACCAGAGCCCGCGCCAGACTTACCCTCTGCTGCTCGCCCCCGCTCAGCTCCCCCGACCGGTGCTCCCCACGATCCCCCAATCCCACCTCCTCCAGCCACACCCGCGCCCTCCGCATCGCCTCCGGCCTCCGCTCCCCGCGCGCCAGCAGCGGCATCGCCACGTTCTCGAGCGCTGTAAACTCCGGCAGCAGATAGTGGAACTGCCACACATACCCCACATCCCGGTTGCGGAAACGCGCCGCCTCGGCCCCCGTCAGACCGCTCAGCTTTTGCCCCGCGCACCACACCTCCCCCGCGGTCGGCCGGTCAAGCGCGGCCAGCAGGTGCAGCAGCGAACTTTTGCCCGCGCCGCTCTCCCCCACCACCGCCACCATCTCCCCCGCAAGAACCTCCAGCTCGAGCCCCCGAAACAGCTCCAACTCTCCGCGCCCGCCTTTGCCACTTGCCGATACCGCCGCATACCGCTTCGTCAGCCCCACCGCCCGCAGCACCGCTTCCCCGCTAGCCGCGCCTCGCGCCTCTTTCTGTCCAGTCTTGGTCATCCCGTGGTTTCGCCGACGCTACTGGTGTACACCTTCTTTGGCCTCCAGCCGCGCCACCCTGTCCCGGATTGCGTTGTAATCAGCAAGTCTGCCAATAGCACTCATCACCTCATCGTGCCGCTTTTCAGCCCGGCGCTCCACCTCATCGATCTTTCGGTCCAGGCTCTCATAGCGCTTTTCAAGCGCGTCGAGTCGAGCCGAAATCCCGCGCAACTCCGGTGCAAGGAAATCCTGCATCACCTTTCGGCTGTCTTCGATCACACTCATCCACGCACCCCTGGCGACATCATAACTCGCAGTCAAGCCCCGACTCACTCATACCGCAGCGCCTCCGCCGGCAACACCTTCGCCGCCGATCCCGACGGATACAGCGTCGCCACCAGACTCACCCCCAGGCTCACCGCCGCCACCATCAGCCCGTCGATCCACCGCGGCGCAAATGGCAGGAAGTCGATCGAGTACACCGCCGAGTCCAGCGGCAGACGGTAGTGGCCGCCTATCCAGCTCACCCCATACCCCACCAGCAGCCCCAGTGCCGTCCCAAGCACCGAGATCAGCAGACCCTGCAGCAGAAACACCCGCCGCACCTGCGCCGGCGTCACCCCAAAGCTCATCAGCACCGCGATATCCCGCGTCTTCTCCATCACCATCATGGTCAGCGCGATCAGGATATTCAGCGCCGCCACGCACACAATCAGCGCCAGAACGATAAAGGTGACAATCTGCTCCAGCTTCAACGCCCGGAACAGCTCGCGGTTCTGCTCCATCCAGTTCGTCGTCTGGAAACCCTTGCCCGCCTCCCGCTCGATCGCCGCTCCCACCTCCCGCGCCCGGTACAGATCGTCCACCTTGAACGAGATCACCGAGATCAGGTCCGGCTCCGAAAACAGCCGCTGCGCCTCTCTCAGCCGCACAAATCCATAGCTCGAGTCGTACTGGTAGAACCCCGAAGCAAACACCCCCACCACCCGGAATCTCTGGTACCGCGGCACCAGACCCAGCGGCGTCAACTCCCCCTGCGGGCTCGTCACCAGCACCGTATCCCCAACCCCCGCCCCGATCGTCTCCGCCAGGTCCTTCCCAATCACGATCGGCGGCGTAGCCGGCGCAACCACATCTCCTCCTGAACCGATGGGGTCCGTGCCACCGTCAACAGCGCTCTCCGCCGCCGGCTCCAGCTCCGCCGCACTCCCAACCTTGATGGACTGCAGCAGATCCCCCACCCGCCGCTCATCGGCCGGAATCACGCCCTCGACCAGCGCCCCCCCACTGCGCGCCCCCCGCGAGATCAGCACCTGCCCATACAGTCCCGGCGCCGCCGCCGTCACATGCGGCATCGCCCGGAGACGCCCCAGCAGCGGCCGCCAGTCCCGTATCCCATCGGCGGCCACCCGCATCAGCTGCACATGCGCCGTCGACCCCAGCAGCCGCTCCTGCAGATCCCGCCGCATCCCATTCGTGATCGCCAACGCAATAATCAGCGAGGCCACACCCGCCGCCACGCCCACCACCGAGATCGCCGTAATCACCCCAACCACGG